>Ga0315274_10000557_pt1 | contig 58216 bp, 54 predicted proteins | sample YL17G02_20_MG_FD_203700 | JGI IMG/M metagenome (GOLD analysis project Ga0315274, IMG submission 203700) | Sediment microbial communities from Yellowstone Lake, YNP, Wyoming, USA - YL17G02_20 | ecosystem: Environmental > Aquatic > Freshwater > Lake > Sediment | place: USA: Wyoming | collected...
CGGAAGAGTTCTTTCTCCCAATCAACGGAAAATTCAAAAAACATTAGGAAAGCACTACTATCCAGGATCACTGTTTTGTGGATTTTATCTCCCCGTACCCTATCAAATGCCATTTTCCTTCAATGCGCCTGCTCACTGCGATGCGCTGCCCTTGATCAGCACAGACCGGTAATTTCAGTTTTACTCGGATCCAATCTGGTCGAAGCTCACTGATGATTCCAACCGTGGTCGCAGTCCCAACCGTGAGCATCAACGGCTCATTGGTTTTCAAAGGGTCCACATTCTTCTCATCAACTGTTCCAACAGCGCGCTTCAACAGACACATCGATAAATCAAAACTATCAAGGACTGGTGGAAGCTGACCTGGTCTTCCAACGATTTTTCCCGCAAGAGAATCTGATTTTACCATCGTGGGATCAAGCTCAGTCCCAATGGCTATCAATCCTCCAGGTAACGCCGTATTTGTTAAGGTTCCACCAGTTATCAACGTATGCGCTGTTGTAAAAATTGGTTCGAGGACTTGTTTTCCTTCTACTTCCCGCTTTCGTCCCGGTGCAATCTCGATTTTCTCTCCTTTCTTAAGCGTGCCTTGGAGGAGCGATCCTCCGACGACGCCACCTTTTAATTCACTGAGTTTCGTGCCAGGTCTATTCACATCGAAACTCCGTGCAACGTACATGAGTGGTGGTTTTTCCATATCTCTCTTTGGCGTCGGAATATGTTCTTCCATCGTTTTAATCAAAACATCAATATTGATATCATGATGTGCACTCACCGGGATTATCGGTGCGCTTTCGGCACAGGTGCCTTTTACGAACTTCACAATCTGTTCATAGTTTTTAACCGCGTCTTCCTCAGACACTAGGTCGATCTTATTCTGAACAATAATAATCCGTTTCGCACCAATGATTTCTAACGCCATGAGATGTTCTCGTGTCTGCGGTTGTGGACACACCTCATTTGCAGCAATAACCAGGAGTGCACCATCCATGATTGCAGCACCAGAAAGCATGGTTGCCATCAACGTCTCATGACCAGGCGCGTCAACAAACGATACCACCCGAAGCAATTCAGTTTTACCTTTACAATTCGGACAGGTTTTCTGCGTTGAATAACACGCAGGATCATCACACGTTGGACACTTATAAAACGCGGCATCCGCGTACCCAAGACGAATCGAAATACCTCGCTTCAACTCCTCGGAATGCTCATCGGTCCATTTACCGGTCAACCGCTGGGTAAGCGTAGTTTTCCCATGGTCAACATGCCCGATCATTCCGATATTGACTTCAGGAGGCTTCGGAAAACTCATTATCGTTCCTCTTTCTTCTCCTTAGGCGACGATACTTCCTTCGTTTCCGTTTTCCCTTCAGCTTTTATAATTTCATCAATTGGTTTTGCGCCAGGTTTCATGACCTTCATGTTTACCTGGACGATCTGCTGGTTTATCGTGTTTCCCCGGACTGATTTCTTCTTCCGTTTCCCCCGTTCTTTTGGTTTATAGCCAAGGCCTCTACTCAGGAGTAATCGTCTTCGAGCAGAACCAGGGATATCATGTCTCATTGGAAATCCATCTTTATCAGTCCCACCAGTGATCTGTAGTTTATATCCTGGAAGTGAGACGAAGATGCCGTCGACTTCGTCGTTGATTTTTTTACCGATCAACGAGTTTGCATGATGTCCACTTACAGGGATGTTGTATGATTTTCCAGATTTTATATCGTTTACGACCACTTTGAATTCTACCATGGTTCTTTCTCCTTATAATTCTTCTTTCTACAGAGTAATCTTATAACGTAGTGTTACAAGAAGTGGAATAGCGAGTATTTTATAAATCTTCTCCTTAACAGAGAACCACTATGTTGTTCTGCGGGTTTTCACAGGGTTTCTACCCTGTTCTTCGTTATCTTTAAACACTCAAAAAGAATTTAAGGGATAAGACCATTCCAGTTCGAACTTTAATCATGGATAAAAACGTGAGAGAATGTACACCTTAACAAAAATAAATGATACGGTTCGAGTGCCTCCGGAGCGATTTGGTGAAGATTTAAACGAAGCAATACGAGATATCGTTCAAAAAACATTTGAAGGAACCATTCGGCGGAACCATGGGTTAATTGTAATTGTTGATAACATCACACCCTTAGGTGACGGCATTGTGATTCATGGTGATGGCGGCATGTATCAGAAAGTGGAATTCGAAGCACTCACCTTCAATCCGATATTACAAGAGATCATCGATGGTCTTGTCTGTGAAATCGTTGAGTTCGGTGCATTTTGCCATATTGGTCCTCTTGATGCCCTGTTGCATATGAGTCAGATAATGAATGATTACGTTGATGTTGACACAGAAAGCGGACGGATTCAGGGAAAAGAAACAAAGCGGATACTCAAAGTTGGTGACCCGCTTCGCGCGCGTATTGTCGCAGTGAGTTTAAACGAGTTGTCTGCGCGGGAAAGCAAGATTGGTCTTACCATGCGGCAGCCTGCACTTGGTACCCATGAATGGCTGACCGAGCCAAAAGATGAGAAGCGGGACGAAAAAAAACGAGAAGACCGAAGGGGAAAGCGGGATGATCGGAGGGGGCGGAAATGAAGAGCTTAAAGGCTTGTAAAAATTGCCATTTCTTGACGGAGAAGGATCGTTGTCCGAATTGTTCTGAGCAGACCGTGAATCGATGGCGCGGGTACGTGATAGTTCGTGACCCTGAGCATTCCCAGGTTGCAAAGAAGATGAATATCCTAAAGCCTGGTAAGTATGCCTTGAAGGTTAGTTAAGGATGTATGTGTTACCTGATGATTTGAAGGACACGTTGAAAGGGTATATCGGGGATCTGGTGGATGAGCCAGGACTTTTAAAACTCCTTAAAAAAGAAAAATACATTGTTTCTGTAGGGGATAAGGTAACGTACACCTTGCTAAAGCACGGTATTACTCCTATTCTTTGTATTGTTGATTATAAGCTAGAACGGAAACCGTACCCCTCGGAGATGAAAGCATTTATCCAAAGGTTTAGTACGATTCGTCTTCAGATAAAGAATCCTCCTGGAACTATTACCGATGAATTGTGGGATGCGATTAAAACCGTTTTTAAAAACCTAAAGAACAGCCCTGTTTGTATCGAGGTGGACGGAGAGGAAGACCTTGCTTCGTTGGCCGCAATCTACCTTGCTCCTGGAGGCGTAACAGTAATATATGGATTGCCGAATAAGGGGGTCGTAGTCGTGAAAGCAACCACGGCCCATAAACAGAAAGTAAAAGAAGTATTAGATAGAATGTGATGTCCTATGGAAATTGAGATTCAATCAAAAACCGATAACCTCTTGCTTGGAAGAACAGAAGTGCGTTTTGTTATTGTTCATGAGGGTGAAGGTACTCCGAAGCGGGATCTGGTGCGAAGTGAGCTTGCTGAGAAACTGAATGCGAAGAAAGAAACTATCATGGTTGATTTTATGCGATCTTCTTTTGGCGCTCGAAAAACAGTCGGTTATGCGAAGATTTACAAGTCTATTGAAGATGCAAAAGCAGGTGAAGCAGACCCTATTTTGAAGCGTAATGGCCTGGGGACGAAGAAGAAGCCGAAGAAGGAAGCCCCAAAAGAAGGTGAAGAGAAGAAAGAAGCACCAAAGGAAAAACCTCAGAAAGCAGAACCAAAAGCACAACCGGTGGAGAAACCTGTAGAAGCAAAGAAGGAATAAATCATGATGAAACGAGAAGTGTTTAAGGTTGAAGGCGATAAAATTGTTCGGCAGCGGAAAAACTGTCCGAAATGTGGTGACGGTGTGTTCCTCGCAGATCATAAGGATAGATTAAGCTGCGGGAAATGCGGGTACACTGAGTTCAAAGCAAAGAAACCGGAAGAAGAGAAACCCAAAGCATAATTCGCCAGTACCGTTCATTCTCATGCGTTTTTTTTACTATATATTCTTATGATGATATCGATGCAGCTTTTTTTCACCTTCATCTAATTCTATATCATATGTGATATGAACGAATAACTGGCAAGAAGGAAAACCTATTAATTCTTCTGCAGATTAGCCAGATAGTCTTGGACCTGTAGTGTAGCTTGGATATCACAGAGGCCTCCGGAGCCTCTGACTCGGGTTCAAATCCCGACAGGTCCGTTATTTTTCTTCTATTACTTGGTCAAGTTTGTATCGTTGTACGTTCCATCGAAACAATTGATTCATCTCAAAATCATATTTTGTTTTATAGTAAAAAACGAACAAGAAACAATCGAGGAAAAAACGTGGTCCACGTAGCTTTACTCCATCGAAAATATACATTTTTATTTGCCAACGTTGTACTTCTCTCATAAATCGTCGCAAATGAGGTTTTGAAACATATTTTGTTTGAAGCATCGGTCCTATGTTCTCAACGTGGGTTGTATTGATCATTTGTTCATGTTCACAATAGTGTCGTATCTCTGTTCCAGGAAGTGGATAGAGAAGTCCGAAGAAGATTTCATCAGCATGGGATTGTTGTGCCATTTTTAGGCTTTCGTTCATCATTTCAATAGTTTCATCAGGGGCACCAACCATGAAATACAGACGTAACTGTAACTTATTCCTATGGATAATCTCAAACGCATCAGAGATCTGTTGATTTGTCATCTCACGTTTATACACCTTGTTTCTGATAGACTCGTTTCCTGCTTCAACTCCCATCCGTACTTGATAACATCCTGCATCTTTCATCGTTTTTAACAAATCATCATCCACTAAATTTGCCCGAACATTCACATTCCATCTAATCAGCTTGTGATATCCTTTTTCTTTGAATCGTTTACAGAACTTAGAAACGAACTCCTTATCCAGGATAAATGTATCATCGAAAAAATACAGATATTTCAATCCCTTCCTATAATATTGTTTCATTCGCAGGTCTATTTCATCTAAAACATTATCCACACTACGAAACCGTACATAGGTCCCATGGAGTATTTTCTTTAACGCATGATTACTGCAATAAGAGCATGAATAGGGACAACCTCGTGAAGCCATGATGGGAAGATGGTTGTTGTTAATGAAGAAATATTTCTGCATATCAAAATTATCAAAATCTGGGAATGCAAGTGAGTCCAAATCAGTGGTTAACCATCGTGGTTTGTTCTTGATAATTTTTCCTTTCTTTTTATACCAGATACCTTCAACATCAGTACAATTTAACTTATTGTCTAGCAGCTCTTGAAGAACTTTTTCTCCTTCCCCTGTGCAAATGATATCGACCTCATGATGACGGATGACCTCTTGAGGCGAAAGAATTACATGGACACCACCAAAGATAATTTTCACAGACATATGTTCTTTGATGAATCGTGCAATCATGATCGCCTCATGAAAATTGAAGCTTAGAACTGAAAATCCAATGAGGTCTGGTTGTTCTCTTATGATTTCCTCAAAGACGTATTCCTGCCAGTCGTTTTTATGAAATGCTAAATCAAGGATTTTACCATGATGGGCCGTTTTAGTGGTAATAAAACCTTTAAGGGCTGTCAGTGCAATTGGTGGTAACAATGCATACGAACAAATATTCGGTTCAATAAGAAGAACCTTCATAGACTTGTCCCTTAATATCTAAAACATTTCCTACTTTATATACAACATGTTAATGGGCAGAATTATAAATAATCGAGTGATTTCTTTTTTTTAATTTATTCAGAAACCGCAGCTTTATAAATAACATATCTATGTACGGGTCACACTTCGATAAAAATCCATAATGGGTGAGTGTCAATGGGCGAAGCTGAAAAGATACAAAAGAGTGCTTTTTACGTCTCACTTTCAAAAGATGGAGTAACCACAAAGGTTGAGAGCGATAACGTCTCTGAGATTGTCGGTCTTTTAAAAGAAGATGCGCTAGAATGGATGGATTTTACGGTTGAAAACATCAATGAGGATAGCTTTTTCATAGCGACCTCATTAAAATTTAGCCTTCAACTGGTCGCCAGCGTGCTTTCTGAGCGGTATTCTTCCTATGACGACTTAGACACAGAACTAGGGTTAATGTTGCCTGCAGTGCGTGTAAATCACTTTGATGTGAAGGTGTACCCTCTTCTCATGTTGATTCGTAAAAATTTAATTCTCACGATTCATCCGAAAGAAGTTGTACGGTTACAAAAAATCTACCGGTACGCTGATATTTTCATGAAGAAAATCCGTCAGGACCTTCACTGGATGGATAAACTCACGATTCTGCTGACTCGAATCATTGATGAAAACAACCAGAAAAATTTCAACGGCCTTCGGATCATCGAAGAAGAAGGCGACGAACTTGGAAAATACATGGTGATGCCAAAGGCACCACGAACTGAAATCGGTAACGACATCTATAAAATGAAACATGCTTTAATTACCTATCTCAATACGCTTTGGGCATCATGGGATGTGATTAACTCTTTACGATATGGGGATGCAGAGACGATAACGGATAACCCGAAACTCCTACAGCGGATCGGAATACTGGGAGATGACATTAACAGACAGATTGCTCTAAGCGAACACATGAGTGAGGTACTCGCATCTGGTTTGGAGGTGCTACAGACCATCTATAACAATCAACTACAGATGTTGAACAATCGTCTTGCGTTTGTAGCAACTTGGCTTGCTGTCCTTGGTACTGCAGTTCTGGTACCTAACACCCTTGCAACGGTGTTTGGTATGCCAGGTTTTGCATTTTTAGATTGGAAAATAGCTGTTGTTTTAATCCTTATATCCACCGTTCTGTCAGCTGCACTTATGTATATTTTTGTAAGGAAGAAGCACTGGATCCCACCGAAAAATGAATGTTCATAACCGTCGTGGAAATGATGCCGAGGTCATTAAAAAATCTTAGGGATCATTCTCCACGGAACCTTTTCCATATACTCTGTATACGTCTCACCGTACTGCTTTGTTAATAGTTTTTCTTCATCGATAATACTCCAAACCATAATAGGGATTGCGATTCCAGCGATAATAAGTGAGAACACTGAATAGAAGAACAACGCTAGACCAAACCCGACAATGAGCAGGGATGTGTAATGAGGGTGTCTGATGTATTGAAAAATTCCATCAGTGACAAGTTGTCCTTTATACGTTTTATGCCAGAAAATCTCCCATTTAAAATAGACGAAGGCACCAAGAAGAAAAATAATAATTCCCAGAATAACGATTATTAATTTAGGTAATGGAATTTCCCAGACACCATAATATGCGGTGAGAGGTCCGATGAGGATAATAAGAAGTAATGGTGCATAGTGTACGATGAACAATGCTCGTAGTTCTTTGGGCGGCTTGTAGTGGAACATGGCTCTTAAATAATTTGCATGCCACCTTTGCCAATCTCGATATTTTGTGGCTTGAGTGTGTGCTTGGTGCTTCTCATTTTCATGATCGCAAGCTTCCGTCGATCCATGCTTGGATCAAGGCTGAGAATGATGACGCCATCTGCTAGGAATTCTGATAGTCCGTCACGGGAGTAATTCGTAGAACCAGATGGTAGCTCTGAGGTGACCACTGCGGTACACTTTGATGTTTCTAATGCGTTCATGATGTAATGCAGGTGTAATCGCCGAACGGGAAAATTACCGGTCGAGATCTCATCATGATCAATGTTGTCCGCTTCGCCGGTAAACTCAGGATTGTTGATGTAGATAGGCATTTCAGAAAGTGGGGTAATGGAGTCCAATACGACACGGTCATAATTCCCGGAAAGAATTTCGTTGACCATGGTTTCATAGATGAGTTTTTTGTTAATGTTGAGGAATAAGAATTTTACTTGTCCGCTCTCGATTGCTGGCCGAAAATTCATGCCCAGTTCTCCTGCTTGGAGGAGGAGCCCTTCGATTTTTTTATCGAGAGTAAGGTAGAGGCATTTATTCCCTTCTTGAACTCCTTTGGCGATGAATTGGTAGCAGAAGATAGATTTTCCGCTGCCTGGTGGGCCTGAAACCAGCGTGGTGCTTTCTTTAGGGATTCCACCAGATAGAAGTTCATCAAGTCCTTTGATGCCGGTTTTGACTCGTTCTATTTTTCCCACTGTAGCTGTATTATCCGTTTGGATGAGTGCCATGATCCACCCTCGAAACTGTATAGGTGTACGTATATAATTATTTTGTCGTTTCGCTTCCCATCTTGCATGATTATTATTGGCATGGTTTTTTCATAGTATATTAATATTTATGAAAATATTTATATATTTATAAATTAAAATATAGCATGCAGATGAATGAGAATGAATGACATGAACACGAAAGACGTTAAAATCTGGATCTGGGTGCAACACAACAGAATACTTAAGGCTATATCAAACAAAGAGGCAGGCACCCTTACCATCTACGACGAATGTGACAACATCATCCTGCGACGAACTGGACTTTCAAAACAACAAGTCAAAACCATCGAACTCATTTTTGCGACCTACAACCTCAAACGAATTGATGACCATAAAGAACCATTTACTTATTTGTAAACGGGAAGCATCACTTGTCGCTCTGGATACACTTTTATCCCTTGAGCGGATATATCCAAAGAAAACACTTTTTTCTGATGATTCGAATACCGCATCTTCAAGACTTCAATTGCGTTCTCCCGCCGATCACCCCGCTGAATATTATACAATACAAGAATTCCATCTGCCAAAAACTCCTCAATCCCAGTATCACTAAACCGGGTTGGAATCGCCTCAGTCTCGGTAATCAGAAACGATGTCGCACCAGTCTCTTCAAAGAAATTGAACAGTTGCTGCAGATAGACTCTGTAGTTCTTCTCTTTACTAATCGACGCAGAAATAACAGCGGTCAGCGAATCAACCACTATTATCTCAGGATTAAAATCCTTCGGGATAATCAATGGTTTTATCTTATATGATAACTCTGTCGCCGACCCAGATCCGCTCACCGACCCAAATTTCATCCGCAAAATATCAAGCGGGTTAATCTTCTGAACAAGCAAATGTCCGGAATCAATGTATTTCTTGGCATCCCACCCAAATACTGACATACTCCGCTCGATTTTCTCGATACTCTCCTCAAAACTCACATACATACAATGCTTTCCCTGAGTCACTAGATTATAACAGATCTGTCTGCAAAACGTGCTCTTTCCTGTCCCCGTCCCACCCGCAACTAACACCGAGTTTCGCTTTGGAATACCGCCCTCTGCGAACAACTCATCAAACCCAGGAATGCGGGTTTTCATTACCGGTTCTTCTTCTTTTTTCTTATCAGCCTTGGTATCAACCATAGGGAAATCGCTCTCGTACAAAATTTTTCAAACAAGAGATCTTGAGCACTCACTTTATCCATCCAGGACCAATCTGCGTACAGACATCATAATAGTCAATCGTAAGGTAGATGCGGTGATGAATATCTTTTCTCGTGATTTCTATGTAAGATAACCCCTTCGAGTAATTCACATTATCGGCTAACATATCGTGAAGCGTTTCATCCCAGGCGTTTGGATACTGCGTGGAAATATTGATACTATAAAGGCTGCCGGAAATATCTTTATAGGTACCTCCTTGAGACCAATTGGTACGAATGAAACATTTTCCATCGCCGTTGGTCGAATTTTTTCCAGGAAGTCCTTTTATTATGGGAAGAGAAAAATTGATATTTATAAAAAATTCGTTAGTGATATTTGTGATTTGAGCTTGAATGGAGGGATAAGCTCTCATCACTGGTTCCCCGGTTGGTTGTTTCACAATAATACCACCCCCTTCAAGTATATAGGTCTGATCAACAAAATATGCATTTTGTGATTGGTATATTATCGACGTCAATGGACAGACAAAAGCACTATAATCGACATTAATATTTGATGTACTGTCCTCTTGTGTACGTAATTCGCCATATGCTCGTGCGGTGATAAAATAGGGCAATTCTCTACTCCCCAAGGTTATCATTGAGGAAATCGGTGCAGTGGATTGGGTGATCGCCTGTAGGTCAATCATCGATTTCAATGTTGAGAATTGATTCGATACAAGATCCATATGTTCTGCTTCTTTCTGCTCCATGACCTGCGGGATATAGATTAACTGAATTATTGATATGACAACCGAGACAAGCGCGACCATCAGCAATGCTTCTATTACTCCTGCAACCGCCTGCGTGTGCGTCCCAAATTTTCTATTCTTCATCTCTCCTACCACTTCCATAACCTATTTCCATCACTTATATTTTTTCTTTTCCCTTGTTTTTAGATTCTTCTGCATACACGACTGTTTTCCTACCCTCGTTTCATCCTCAGAATAAAGCCAATAATAACTCCCAACACTGAAAGAAATACAACGATAATGATAATCGGGAATGGAATTTCAAGATCAAAGACAGAGAATCCTTCAGCATTATTTCCCTGTGAGGTTGATTGAGTAATGGCAACTGATGTCGAGGCTGTTGTACTATCACCATCCTCATCTGTCACCGTGAGTGTCACGATATATGTCCCTGGAGCTGTATACACATGGGTTGGTGAAAGACCGGTTCCAGAGCTGTTATCACCAAAATTCCAGTACCCAACGATTGCTCCTTCTTCATCATAACTTCCAGACCCGTCAAACATGATCACCCCATTGACAATTCCTTGATATGGTCCTCCAACATCTGCTATGGGTGCTAGATTATCTGGATTACCTGAAGAAAAATTCTTTTCAATCACTAGCGTGCGTATGGCTTGCGGTGACCATTCCGTATTGTCTTTCACCTGGAAATATATTGTATGCGTTCCAAGTGATAAGTTTGTTTTACTAAACGATGATGCTGTACTAATTACACCATCTTTGCTCGAGAGCCATTTATACGCAATGATTGAGCCGTCTTCATCTGTTCCATGACCACGGAACAAAACTGCTTCTCGTTGTTTTGCTGGATTTGGTGTAATCTCGTCGATGTACGCAGTAGGGATGTTAATCGTGAGAGGGTTAATAGTAATACTCGCTGTTTTATCGATTGACCAGGCTCCATTGTTGTCCTGTACTTTAAAATAAATCGTATGTGTCCCAATTGAGAGAGTTGACGTGCTAAATGATTGCGCTGTGCTGAGTGTTCCGTTTAGGTTTGATCGCCAATTATAACCAACTATAGACCCGTCTGAATCAATTCCTTGTCCTGTAAAGGAAATTAATTCCCCAAAATTTGCTGAGGTTTTTGAAATCGAAAGCGATACCACAATTGGCTGTTGGTTTCCACCACCCGGTTGTTCAGGTTGCTTGAAATATCCAAGTGGATACTCATCGATGTTGTTTCCCCCTGGAATAGGATACGGCGTGTCTCCAATACCATCACTATTGTTATCATATTTGTTATAATCCCTCCAGTAGTTGCCTTGACCATTTGAACTCCAGGAATTCGTTGACGAATCCTGTGCATTCTGACTGTTACCAGAGAGATCGTTTTGGGTGAATAGATTGCTTGATGATTGGAAAACATACACTCCATACACACTGTTATCACGGATAGTGTTACTTGTCATTTGGTTGTTCATGGAAAAAGACGCGAGATGAATTCCTTTTTGATTATTTTGAATAATATTATTCTCGATGATATTCTGATTTGAAACCGTCAAACTTATACCCGCTGCATCATTATTTGTGATGAGATTGTTACGAACGGTTATGGCATCACAATGATCAAGAGAAATTCCTTCACCTTCTTGACTATTTAATATTTTGTTATCGGCGATTTCACTAGTAGTTACATATGAAAATGTAACGCAGTCAAAACCACTTCCTCCCGCGTTTCTGAGGGTTAGCCTTGAGATATGGACATGAATTTCACTATCGCTCGTTCCATGAGCATTTACTACATGACCGTTTCCTCCACCATCGATATAGGTGGTATCTTTGTTTTCACCAACTAATGTTAAATCCTTGGTAATAACCACATTTTCATTGTAGGTTCCGCTTAACACTGAAACAGTATCACCAGCACTTGCAACTGTAATCCCTTCATGTATGGTTTTATATGGGTAATTTTGTGTTCCGTTCCAGGGTCCTGCGGTATTGCTGTCATCAACATAAATGGTTGTTCCAGCGGCAGGGCAATTCTCAATTAGAAAAAGATTTCCGACTAAGCAAACTATAAGCATACTCATAACGAACGCTACTATCCCTTTTCCAAGTATCATCGTCTCATCCCGTTCCATCTCTTTAGCTACTACCGAATCCAATTCTCTTAGTAATACTATATAAAAGTACGGTGGTAAACTATCAGAGTGAAAAAATCCCTTTCTATGATTGAATGCCTCTTTCAATTTCCTCTTTTTTCTTCTGTTTTTGTCGCAATGTTTATATACTCTTAAATTAACTTAAAAATATATTAAATAAGGAATTGTTATGACAAGTGAACACATCTGGGCCTGGCTGCAAACAAAAGAAAAAATCTTCAAGGTTATCTCAGACCCAGAGCGAGGCATCATCGAAGTCATCAACGAAAAAGGAGAAATATTGATCCGAAAAACAAACCTGAGCAAACGGCAAGTTGAAACCGTTGAAAAAAATTTTTTACATCTTATCGCAAAAAGATTAAACGGACGAGAACCTTCTGCATCGTCTGAGAATCGAGACACGTTTGACCCTATGATCACCTAAGAAAACATGTTCACCCGTCTCTAACTTTTATTTTATCCTATTAAAAAAAATATTTTCGTTGCATTTTAAACAAAAAATTAATATCCTTAATATGTGTTTCAATTATGGATGCAAAAAAAGGTTATGATCGTTGATGACGATCCTGATATTCTCATTACTATTCGAGAACTTTTTGAATCGGAAGGATTTGAAGTCTACACCGTGCCCTGCGGAAAAGACTGTATCGATGAACTCGAAAACGGATTCAAAGGTGTCATCCTTATGGATATTATGATGCCGCATATGGATGGATGGACAACCATCCGTCAAATTGTAATTAGAGGCCTTAATAAAGGAAATGTCATTTCAATGATATCGGCAAAGGATGAATGTGATTGGAGATTTGATGATCTCAAACAATATATCCATCATTACATCACAAAACCATTTGACACCCAACAATTAGTACATACTGTCAAAGGATATTTTGCTACGCCACAATAAAATTTTTTATGGGTCTCTATTTTTATCACAGATCCATTCGTTGTGATTGTTTTTTTAGAAATTCATCAACCTCATGATGGATATCGGAAACAGCCTTGACTTTCACCGGAGCTGAAATCTGGTTAGAGATCGGACCTGTGATAGGAAGCTGATCCAATTGTCTCTGAAGTGTCATGACATCGATTTCAACCAGTTCTTGTGTTTTCTTCATCTGCTCCCGTAATTCCTGCATCTCCAGTTTCAATCCTTCAAAAGATTCATTAAACCCTGTGTTTGTGGGTTCTTCCATACTCAAACTAGGTTTCAACTGGTAATCTTGAAACGGAGATTCATGAATGTATTCAAAATATTGCCGAAGCGCGTTCCTGAGAAGCTCACTATTACTCACGCCCTTTTTATTGAGTTGTGTAACAATCTGATCCTCTTCTTCAGAGAGTTTGAGTGCAATCGTTCGGCGCATAGCCAATCCATCCCAATTCACGTACGTTAATATCTTCATCACATATAAATGTTGATGGTTTTTCTGCTTTGTGTAATTATCTTTTATAGACATAGTCCCATGCATCTAACAGGGATGTAAGATGCACAGGACTAGTCAAAAGAAGGAAATATGGGAGAGGCATAAAGAGGTTAGCATCAACTGGAAACAATACGATGAAAGCAGACTCAGTGAATGTAAACGAATTTTAGACCTAACTACGGTGTTCGATAAACTGGACAAACCAGTTCAGCGGAGAGAATTCCGACTCTCCCGTCTCACTGTTCTTCTCCTATTTAAAATCCTGTTCGGTATCTCATATCGAGGTATTGCAAGTGCGACAAACGATTTGAAGATCTACCAAGCACTCGGGATGAAACGAGCGCCATGTTACAAGACCATTCAAAACACTATGGCGTATCTCGATGAATGGTTCCTCTCTCAGATTAACCGCCTGTTCCTCCCAGACAGAATCGTGCTGGGAGGCATCGATTCCAGTGGAATGAAAACCCGCCAGAAAGGAGCATGGATCCAGATAAGGTTCCATAAATATCAGAAAAAGAAAGATTTCAAGAAAGTCCATATCTTTGTCGACCTGGTTTCCAAGAAGATCATCTATTGTTTGGTAACCAAAGGGACTTCATCTGACCACAAGCAACTCAAGAAAATACTCAAAGAATGTGACTGGATACGAGTCGACATTATTCTCGGTGACAAAGGGTACGATACCAGGGAATGTTTCAACGAGATCACCAACCATGGATCAGTACCAGGAATAAAGGTACGAAAGAATGCCTCAAGAAAAGCACGAGGTTGCCCGAGCAGACGAAAAGCAGTGATCGCCCAACAGCAGGACAACGAGGGTTGGAAAACGAAGGTTCAGGCAACCATGCGTTGTGTTGTTGAAGCAGTCTTCTCTGGAACGAAACGGCGATTCGGAGAATATCTTTTCAGCATCAAAGCTCGATTCAGAAATGTCGAAGTATGGCTAAGGACTATCCTATGGAACGTGCTTATTTATCCGAGGTGAGAACTATTACACAAAGCATGGTTTTTCTCATTGTTTTCACAAAGTAAAAAACTGAATCCCCTACAGGATTGTTCTCCTTTATTACATCCGAACCATCTGAGACGTCCATTTTTTCTTTTGTTTTTCTGAAGATATATCTGCTGGTTTTGATATCTCAAAATTGTGTATAGGTGTTTTACGTGATTCTTCAATGTAGAACATAATGCGATCAAATTTCTCATCGATACGTTTCGTTGAATCTTTAACATGATTCTGATATTCACCTTGTAATGATTGATATGCGTCTTTCCAATATTGTGTTTCAGTAGTATATCGTATTTTCCAGTCGTTAATTTCGTTTTCGAGATGTTGGATTTGTATGTGAAGTTGATACATGTAATACTCTAAAAATGTGTCATGCGATTGATCAACATGGTTTACCTGCTGGTTTACCACTTTTTCTCGGAGAAAATCATCAGGGTGGTTTACCTTTTGGTTTACCTGGTTTACCACATTATATACTTTTCTATTATCTTGGTTTACCTTCTCCTGGTCTAAGTGGTTTACCTGGTTTACCTCTTTATATGGTTTTTCCCTATTTTTAGCCTCATTTTTCTGTACGTAGTTCCAGAACGCTTCGCGGATAATCGTGCTGGGTGAGGTACCTTTTTTTCGCATGGAACTAATGATCTCTTCCTCCTGAGAAGTGAGCTTTAATGATATCGTTTTCCTCATTGAAATTTTCCCCTTAAAAATGCTGGTAAACCATGGTAAACCACTGGTAAACCATGATATATTTTAACAATCCTTTTTTCCTTCTAATGAATCGTAGTAAATCGATGGTAAACCACCGGTAAACCACGATAAATATTCTCAAGGTACTGTTAATTTGTGCCATCATCCTCGCAAAAGAATCATTCGGGAAGTACTTATACTTTTTTAACACGGAATACAAATAAAAACATAAAACGAAAAACAACTCGTTCTTGTCATCCAAAAATCACAAAGAGATCGACCATACTACAATACACTTTTCCCAACATATCCCGTATTCTTGTGATCCAAGAGACTTATGATTCAATGCCTTTCTCTTCGTACACCTTCTTTTTACAAGATAGAATATATTCTTCACAAGTCCATAACATCTATTAAGCTATTTGTCCCGCATCGGAAAAAATATAGACGCTTTTCTTGAACGAACGTCTCTTTCTCTTTTATTTATAAAGTATTCAATAGGAAGTATAATCGGGGAAAATGCTGCTCAAGGAATTCAAAGATACGTTCTATCAACGGGATTCTCGGTATGAACGGCATTTTCACGGGTAAAGGATCTGACCAGTCGCTTTCACTGCGATGTTCATCCCTTGCTTTTACTTGAACTTTATAATTCCCCCATTTTGACCAATTATGCAAGACACTAACTTGTTCACCGGAGGTATAGGGCCCGAGCCAGGCGCTGAAGGTTCCGTCCCCGAAACTCCATTTATAATAGAGTGTATCACCATCTGAATCAGTTGTTGAGGCGTTGAAGGTGTAGCTCTGTCCAACCTTCCCCCTTCTTGTTCCGGACGGTATCAATGGTTTCTCTGGTGGTGTATTATTCTGTGTAATAAACGTGAGTGCTGGGTCGCCGAACAGGTTCATTTCATAGTAGCACCATCGCATACATTGGCCGTTAATTTTTTTCAGATTTTCTTCTTTTGAATCCTGATTTGCTTTTCCAATCGATGTGATATTTTCTCCGAATACAGCGTCCCAAAAGAATCTGTGGAAGCGTTGTGATGGGCCATTTGTACTCCCTGGGGTTCCCCATCCATAGCGAGCACACATGATTGCTGCAAATGCTGCGTGGGTGGTTTTTACCGTGAAGTATTCAGCCATGCAGTCTCCGTCATCAAATGCACCTGCATAGCAGCCCTGTGAATAAACAAATGGAAGAACCGTATTTGAAAGTCCCTGAATGTCACTCGGTACCATTCTCATATTATAGGTGGTGCTTGAGTGCCCAAGATGATTGATGAAACGTACGCCATTGTTGATACGACTGATGATTTCAGCGGTTGGCCAGCCAGTATTCCATGGATCATTCAGATCGAACCCTGACCAGTTGTGGTCATACAACCTGTCGAACGTATACGCATCAAGAGACATTCCAACCGTGGTGTACTGATTCGCGTGGGACCCATTGATTAGTTCATCCATGGAATCATCGCCGAATGTCACCGGGTTGTCTGGTGGTCCCCAGAGATATTCTCCAACCATCAATGCAGGACCACTTGAATACCCGCCCGTGTTCATGTAGGAAATCGTCTTTTGCACGAAGTTATTTGTCTCTGTGATATCACCAACAGATGCTCTTCCTACGTACACCTCAGCAACAAGGTCAACATCACCACCACCTTCCCCATCATGCGGTTCACCCCATTTATCATCATCATTATAATTAAAGGATCCATCAAGACAGCCGTAGTAAAGATCAGATGGCATAGTAGTGGAATCTTGCCCAGCTTGTACCCACAACATTTTTGCTGGGATAACATCAGAATCACCACCAATGAGCACGTAATTGATTCCATTAGTGATGTACTCGTTTCGAATGAAATCCCGAATGGTTTCCGGGGTCACTTGTCCTAGAAATGGAGAGACATCGGTAAGTGTTTTAATTTCAGTTTTAAGCCCTTGTGCTTCATGAGCCTCTTTGAGAGGAACAAGCCCTTCTTTCAGTGCGTCGGTCGTCAGGATTAATAGATCATAGCCTGCAGCTGTAAGAGGGGCAAAAGGGGTAATCCTATATGACGATAAAGAATCAAGAGAATCAACTTTCTTTGCAACTTCGATCCTGTCTTTTTCAAGATTTCTGTACAAGGGGCTTACTGAACCTGTTTGTGTGGTTTTTACTACTACAGTCACTTCATCAAAGTAAGAAAGTTGTCCAGAAATCGGTTGGTATTGTACTGGATACAGCAGAAGAATAAGTAGATGATAACCTCGGAAACTATAGGTGCCAACTGTTGAAAATAAAGTGCTTGGAAACACATTATCAGAAGAATAAATTGTTGGATCTATAATTCCTTTCGCGGAAACCGTTGTAAGTTCTGAGAGTGTCACAGGTTGTTCAACAGGTGCTACGGTAAAACCAGATCCTAACTGGATTTTAGTCCCTGGTTGCATTGTAATGTCGGCGACTGTTGTTCCTTGTGGAAGCAAGAGTGAGACGCCATATGCCGGGAGATTTGGTTCACCAACATTCCATGCGCCTTGAGCATCTGGCATGAATACTTCATCGTACAATTGATTGTTGATGACGATCTGATGAATCTGTGGCGCAGTAAATGTAAAAATCTTCGTGATATAGTCATTTCCATTCCTGTTCTGACCCGCCACCAATGCAGAGCCAGTTGTCAACAGTAAAACAAGTGTGATAAAACTCACCTTCCAATACGTACTATTTTTTTTGGATGTGTTCTTCATATTAGTTCCCTTAGTGAATAATTAACAATTGTTAGTATAAATACTTACTCTTAATGGAGATATGAGTTATGTTCCTATTTAAATATATTGATAAAACTCTATAAAAACTCACGAAAAAAATCAAGCACTGAAATAACAAAACCTTTTAACACCATGGCAATTCCCACACTATACCATGTATCCTCTTGACCAATGTAAAAAAGAAATCACAGCAGAACTACAGAAGGTGGTTGCAAAATACCACAATAACGAAGAGATCAGAGTAGAGATACCCCCCGAAGGCATGGGTGACTTTGCATTCCCCTGTTTTTCCTTTGCGCCCCTTTTAAAAAAATCACCAATGGAGATAGCAAAAGAGATCGCAGCAAACATCTCAAAAAACAAATGGATCACAACGGTAGAAGCAAAAGCGGGATACGTCAACTTTTTTATAGATACCACCTGCCTTACCACTGCAACACTCCAATCAATTTTGGAAAAAAAAGACACGTACGGTTATTTACCAAAAAAGAAGAAAAAGGTCATCATTGAGCACACCTCTGCAAACCCAAATGGTCCGCTACATGTGGGACGGGCACGAAACCCAATTATCGGCGATACCCTCGTCCGCATCTTCAAGGCAGCTGGTTATGATGTTGAATCACAATTCTATCTTGATGACATGGGGAAACAGGTTGCGATTCTCGCCTGGGGGGTCAACAACATTGACCACAGACACATTCCGGCATCTGAAAATAAAAAAGCTGATCATCAAAACGTTGGATTTTACCAAACAGCAAATGAACGCATGGAATCAGATGAAACCGTTGCTCAACAGATTGGTGACATTGTTAAGAAATTAGAACATGGTGATCATAAAACCATAGAGATGATTCATGCATCCTACGCACCAGTCTTAGACGGCATAAAACAAAGCCTTTTACGGATAAACATTCACATTGATACCTATGTCCCTGAATCCACGTTTGTGTACGATAAGAGCGTCGAAAGAATCATCAAAGAACTAAAACAAACACCGCATTGTCATGAGCAAGACGATGCTTTCTATTTAGACATGGAACCGTTTGGTATCCAAGGCAGAAACACCAAATTTTTCTTTTTACGAAACGATGGTACTACCCTATATGCAACCAGGGATATTGCGTATCATCAATGGAAAGCACACCATGCTGACATGCTGGTGAATGTTCTTGGTGAAGACCATAAACTAGAATCAAAACAGGTTAGAGTTGCTCTCGAACTTTTACGGACGAAGATTCTGCCGCAGGTGGTGTTCTATGCGTTCGTCTCGCTCCCTGGTGGCAAGATGTCTACACGACGAGGACGCGTTGTGTATCTTGATGAACTTATTGACGAGTGTATTGAAAGGGCGTACGAAGAAGTTAAAAAAAGAAGAGCCAGTGAACTTACTGAATCTCAAATGAAAAAAATCGCAGAGCTGGTCGGCATTGGATCTTTACGATACAACATCATAAAAGTCCAACCAGAAAAAGACATCATGTTTAAATGGGAAGAAGCGTTAAATTTTGAAGGGAACGCAGTACCGTTTATTCAATATGCTCATGCCCGTGCCTGTAGTATTCTTGGAAAAACAAAGACGAAAGAACACAAGTTTGAAGCCGCTGTTCTAACTCATGCCTCAGAGGCGGCACTCATCAAACAACTTGCACGATTTCCACTCATTATTGACGACGCGTGCAATAACTGCAAACCACATACCGTCGCAAACTATCTCTACGAAACAGCCTCTGCATTTAATCAGTTCTACCGGGATTGCCCTGTGCTCTCTGAAGAGAATAAAGTGCTTCGCTCCTCACGACTCACACTTGTAGAAGCAACCAAAATTGTTCTTCATACTGCTCTTGATCTTTTAGGAATCACTGCCCCAGAGGAGATGTAAATGGACTACAAGATCATCAACTGCGATTCTGTCGTTAAAAAAATAACCAAGAAAGACTCGCTTTTTCATGGGAACTATTGTGTTGATCCGTATCAAAATTGTGAATTTGGGTGTCACTACTGCGATTCTTCTTTTGAGAAAACAATCTATGTGAAAGCAAATGTCGTAGACATCCTGAAAAAAGAGCTAGAGCACATTAAGAACGGCAGGATTATCATCGGATCTGTGCATGACCCGTATCAGAACACAGAAAAAAAATATAAACTGACAAGAACTATTCTTGAAACCCTGAAACAATTTAATTTTCCTTGTCATATTCTTACAAAATCGCCTTTAATTCTGAGAGATATCGATCTTCTTTCTCAACTCGAATGCATGATAACCGTAAGTATATCGTCTCTGGATGATCAGGTTGTTCGTATCTTTGAGCCAGAGGTTCCATCACCAAACGATCGCCTTCAGACAGTCCAAACCCTTCGTACTCAAGGTATCACCGCGGGGGTAGCATTGATACCGATTCTCCCGTATATCGTTGAATCGGAGGTAGAATCAATCGTCAAAGCAGCACGTAGCGTCGATGCACAGTATCTGCTGCATAAACATTTAGAGCTGAAAGGAGACCAGGAACGACTTTTTAGGAATCTAATAGAGGCGCATTATCCGCATCTCCTGCCGAAATACGATGCGCTATATGATAATGATTTTAACCCTCGGAAAGAATATATCCAAGAATTGAACAATACCCTCCCAGGGTACTGTAAAAAATTTAAAATATCCGATAAAATTACAGTATAATACTGAAAAAAATTCGTGTAACTTATTATTTTTTCTTTTTTTGTTTCAACATCCGATCAATGAGTGTTTTTTCACCAGAGTCTGTAACGTAATCCTCTTTAGCAACAGGTTTTTTACGTTTCAATATTTCATCGATTTTTTTCTCATCGGCTTGAACAAATATTTTTTCGTCATTTTCTTTATTCCTTATACGTGATGACCCTAAGCCTGCTGTTACTTCAATAGCCATGTCATCTTCTAAAGGAGCGATTCGTATTTCAGAAGAACGGTGTGAATAATCCATGGTAATCTCCTCAGAAGGAATTGTAGTGTTTTGTGGTTCTTCTACGACCTTCTCCGGACATTCGGCGCCTCCGATCAGTTCAAATGCTTCAGCGATAAAATCTATTTCATCACAGGTTGGACACCAAAAGGTAGTATCGCTTTCTGTTGAGAAATTAGGAGCGTTTTTATCAAATTGAACACTGAGCAATAGTTTTTTCGATTCCAGATCCTTTTGTATTTGCAATGAAATAAAGATATTCTCGTTTTTCTTCATGGTGCCCCCCATCAGGGTAGATAGAAAATAATATAGTCTATGAGAATTTATACTTTTCTTTTTCTTACAACTAGAGTATTTGAATAGTAAAAAAGATGAATTATAATAAACGTTTAAACGATATCTTCTTATAGTCAAACCAGACTTACGAACGTGGATGAGGAGACTATAACATGAAAAGAATCATGGTTGTGGATAACGAACCAGATATTGTTGATCTGACGAGAACCGTATTAGAACTTGGTGGCTATACGGTCGTACCATCCTACAGTGGTGAAGAAGCGCTACGGAAACTTGAGAAAGAGAAAGTCGATTTGGTTCTCCTTGATATTATGATGCCTGGAATGAGCGGCTGGGATGTCTTTAATAGGATTAAAAAGAAAAACAAAGAAATCAAGGTTGCGTTTATGAGTGTCTTAGATATTTCTGACAAACGGAAACAAGTCTTGATTGACGAAGGATTGGCGGATTATATCATGAAGCCGTTTGATAAGGAGACACTCTTACAGCGGGTCGATAAAATATTAAAAAGCTAAAAGTAACTTCAGGATTATTTCTCTAATATGGGATGTAAACACCGGGATGCAATAACAAGTTGAAGGTACCGCTAGGAAGAGAATCATGCGAAAGGAACCCGAAATCGTAAAAATCTTGCGGGACGAAGAACGATTGCGAAAGTTACAGATGAAATCATCAGGTAACTGTGACAACGTCCAGATTCCTGAGGATGCCTCGCTTGATGCATCGCATGATACCATCATGATGGTTAAACCTGATGGGAAACAACCTCACAATAACCTTGATCAGGATCTTCTTGAGACGATTTACAGAACCGTCCTTGAGACATCCATGGTCGCTTTTCTAGTTGTTGATATACAGGGTAGGATTATCTCATGGAATACCTACGCTGAAATGCTCTTGGGAAAAACTAATTTAGAGCTCTTTCTGAAATCAATCAAGTCGCTCCTTCCACCTGATGAATTACTAAAAAGAGAGTCATACTCGAATAAAAAACCAAGGCTTCATCATCAAATTGAAACCAAGATTATTACACAACATAACGAATCATTGGATGTTGCTGTCTCACTGTGTGTTTTGAAAAATAACGAAGGTAAAAGTTTTGGTTCTCTATATATCATCAAAAATATCTCAGAGCAAAAACAAGCAGAACATCGGCTTAATTCCATCATCGAATATGCAGATGATTCTATCTATTTGTTGGATAATCGTTGTCAGTATCTCATGGTAAACAATGAGCTCTTGTTACGGCTTGGTTGTTCCCGCGAAGAGGTGCTGGGAAAAACATTTAATGATTTTCATTCCCCCCCGGAAACCAAGGATTTTACTCAGAAGCTGACCTGGGTGTTTGAACATGGGCGACCTCTCAAAGATGAACATTGCAGAGAAGGGAACTGGTTTTTAAGAACTTTAAGTCCAATCAAAGATTCGATTGCTGCTAGTACAACTGCGGTCTTAGTGGTTTCAAAAGACATTACTGAGAATAAAAAAGCAGAACAGCTGCTGGTGGAAAAAGAAAAAAAGTTCCGAACCATGTTTGAGTTCTTTCCTCAAACGATTTTACTCATCGATAAGCACGGTAAAATTTTAGACGTAAACGAACGGATTAAGGAATGGCTAGGTTACAAACCAAGTGAGATACTTGAGGCAAATCTTTTTAGCGTACCATTTTTCACAAAAGAATCAAAGAAAACTGTGAAAAAGAATTTTTCTAAGAGAATGTTGAACAAGACAATTCCTCCTTATGAAATTGAGATGCTTACCAAAAGCGGTGAAAAACGGGTGGGCGTCGTTTATACAACGCCCTTAAGAGATGAGCAGAAGGAAATCATCGCTGATCTCATGGTAATCTCCGATATAACTGAACGAAAACACATGGAGGAGGCAATGCGAATCAAAGACAGCGCAATTACCTCCTCAATCAATGCAATTACGCTTACTGATCTTGAAGGGAATATTACATATGTAAACAAATCTTTTCTCCGCATGTGGGGGTATTCCAAAGACAAAGATGTGCTCGGAAAACCTATGGTGCAGTTCTGGAAAATGAAGGGCAAATATATTGAAGTCATGGATACACTCATGGGTACGGGAGAGTGGGTCGGAGAACTTACTGGTATGCGGAAAGACCACTCCACGTTTCAGGTGCAGCTTTCTGCGAATATGATCAATGATAAATCAACCAAACCGATTTGTATGATGGGCTGCTTTGTTGATATCACGAGATATAAAAAGGCGGTAAATGCATTAAGTGAAAGTGAAAAGAAATTCCAAGTGGTTCTAGAAAATTCTCTTGACATGATTTATCAGTTGAATATAAAGAAAGAAACATGTGATTATGTCAGTCCTTCTTCGGTAAAAATCGTGGGGTATACTTCTGAGGAAATGATATCCTTTACTTTAAAACAGATAGAAGAGTTAATCCATCCTGAGGATAGCGATCGATGGAATCAACATTTAAAGACGATAACAAACTATCAAAAAAGAAAAGATGCTGTTCAAGCAATCGAGTATCGTATCAGACACAAAGTATTTGGATATCGGTGGATAAGTGATACCTGCTCTGCTATCTTTGATGAGAAAAATGAACCGATTACTATCGTTGGGACCATTGAGGATATCACGGATCGGAAAAAGGTCTGGGATGAACTCGTTAAATCAGAAGAGAAATATCGTATCCTTGCGGAAACATCTGCCGATGGAGTGTTTACGACAGATGCGCTTGGTCGCCTTACCTATGTTAATCCATCATTTGAAAAATTGTGTGGGCGACGGAAGAGCCAGATTCTTGGAACACCGTTCCGGAATTATCTGCTTGAAGATTCAATTTACTTTTTCCAACAGATTTTCATGGATGCTCGAAAGAAGAATGAAAAAATTGAGAATGTTGAATTAGAGCTTGTTGCTGGTGATGGTAATATCACCCCGATTGAAGCGAACATTGCGCCGTTGAAGAAGGAAGCCGAGTTTAGTGGTTTGGTTTGTACAGTCCGTGATATAACACAACGCAGAGAAATCGAAGATGAGTTAAAGAAAAATGAGCGTCTAAAGACAGAGTTTATGAATATCGCAGCTCATGAACTTCGGTCCCCTGTCACGCCTATCAAAGGGTATCTGGACCTTATCATTCATGATAATGAGAGTAATGCGAAGATTAAAAATTGGGCGAAAATCAGTCTACGAAACGCTGAGCGACTCTTGAAACTTGTCAATGATATCCTGGATGTTGCACGTCTTGATAGCGACACGATGCGGTTTGATATGGAGAAAATAGACCCTGTTGAACTCCTTAATGAAATCGTGGAAGACATGCGGCCTGCGATAACAAATAAAAAACTCGAATTCCGTGTTAACATTCCGACACCACTCCCGCATATCATTGGTGATAAAAATCGTCTATCGCAAGTGTTAAAAAATCTTATTGGCAATTCCCTTAAATTCACTGATTGCGGCTTTATTGCTCTAGAAGTTGAAAAGAAAGACAATCACCTTCTCATTGCTGTTGTCGACACTGGCATTGGGATTTCAAATAATGAGGTAAAGAAGATTTTCACAAAATTCTATCAGGCGTACACGGGTGAAGATCGCAACAATGAAGGAACTGGGTTAGGGTTGTTTATTTCAAAGGAAATTGTGAAAAAACATAATGGGATAATCTGGGCGGAAAGTGAGGTTGGGAAGGGAAGTCGATTTGTGATTCAATTCCCCTATATCTATAAAATGACGGTTGATTTTAAAACGTGATGAAGAATGACTGATGTCAAAAATTCAGATGTGATTGGCAGCATCTTGCGTGCGCTATATGCAGTTGCAAGCCGACGTACCACCCAAAGTTTCGCAACAACCGTTATTGGCGCTATCATAAAAACACTTGAGCAAAACTACGAGTTTTTGAGATACGTGCACATTGAAAGCCTTGAGTACGGGAACACCGATGTTATCATCAACATCTCTACTGAAATAGATTCCGTTGATCCATCCAAAATTGGGACAGCGGTTGAGGCGATAATCCGGATCGTCTACATGGACCTAGTAGGAAAAACAGGTTTATTCTTTATGAAAGAATTAAAAGAACTAGCTGGGGAACAAATTATTACAGAGCTGAGGAACTACGGTGTTGACCTCGCACTCCTCCAAACAGAACAACGATATATGCATCGACAGCACCGAAAGAAAAAACAACAAGCACATACAAGTAAAAGCGATGGTGATTCAGGGAAGCTTCAGGATGACGTAAGTCTTCTCGGCTATAGCTGGAAAAACGTGGGATCCTGGAAATATGATCCTCTGCAAAAAACCTGTGTTCTCTATACCAAAGAGGGAAAAGAGCTTGATCGGCTGAATCTTGATACAATCATTGAAAGTTATGTCACGAATCTCACTGAGGAATATGAAGACCCATCAGGCCAATACCAAGAAGATATTGCGCTGACCGAAAAAGAAATCGCGCTTCTCAATATTCTCTATTCACAGGACATGGATGCAGAGACAGCAACGGTGGTTCTGCATGTTTCGAAAATCGAGTTTGAACACATAGTCCGCAAACTACTTCAAAGTGAACTCCTTCATTACGTGTCGTTTAATGAAATCGAGCTAACTGAAGAAGGCATCGCATTTCTCTCGGAAAAGGAAAACGAGAAAAAGATTAAATCTCCCGCTTAATTTTCTTTACTTTTTGAGAGGTTAAAAATATAGAATTCCATTTCTCCGCTGGAGGCGCTGTTACCATCTACGTCGTAGACTTTTGTTTCGAGTGTGTGTTTCATGAACGCTTTTTCGTTCCATTGCCATAATGCCGGGAATGTTGTTGTCTCATCTTTCAATACGCCATCAACGTAGAACTCTGCTTTGCTGAGATGTTCATCAGGGATTCGAACACTGACTGGTCCAACGATGATTGATTTGAAGAATGGTACGATCTTCCTGTTTTTCATGTATATAAATCCGTCAATAGAGACGTTTTTTAACCTAAAGAAAATCAGTAATCCTCCCATTGCACCGATACATCCACCTAGCACCATCCCCAGCCAATTTTTCTCTAAAAAACTTTTTTGAGGCGGGATCTCATAGGCAAAGTAGAAGTATATAGCTGAGGAAGATAGATATCCCTTGCCTTGTAATGCCTGAGCGTTGATTTCTAGGGGGTAGGTTCCATTTTCTAGATACCCTGAAGGCGTATAAGTATAGCTCTTGTCATCTAAGCTTAGTAGATTAGATTCTATGTTACTAGAGTTAAATGTCGCAGAGATAATGGTCACCGGTACGTTATAGGTGATTTTTATCGTTGGATTGTCTCCGTTGATGACTCCTCCATCTGGTGGTGAAAACGTCACTGTAAGTGTTGGGAAAATATTGTCGAATGTAAATTGATATTCGGTCTCCGGGTCATCAAATACGTAGATCTTTTGATTTTCTCGCCAGAATTTGTCAGAAGAAATTATTCTATTCCTTGTTGTAATTAACACTGGTGAATTAGGGTATTGATCATTGACTTCGATGTAAATCCACTGCTCTTTATCAACGGTCACATACATTATTGCTTGTTCATTTGCATCATCGATCACCATGTTTTGTACAATACCAATGGTATGTCCGATTGAAAAAACCCGGTCGGTCGTTGTATTCCAAAAGAACTCCGGAACTGGGTCATCCCCTATCGAAAGGAGAAAACAGATATTGTCGCTGAGAGTTATTGGGCGATTATGGACTGCGGTGAGTATATGATTCGGGTCAACAAACGTATCGAAGACCCCGTCACCATCAGAGTCATAGCAGGAGAATTGCTCACTCAACGTCAGATTATATCGAGCATTGAGTAGTGTCAGTTGTGGGGTTGGTATCTTATGCATCGCTAAAGTAACAATATATATGCTGGTCCTATTCGTCCCATTTTTTCCCTCATTATCTGTCGCTGTTAAGGATACGGTATATGAACCATTTGAATAATAGGTATGGGTTGGTCTACTCCCATTCCCTATAGTTCCATCTCCGAAATTCCAAGCGTACCTGCTGATTGTTCCGTCAAGATCATAACTTCTCGAACCGTTAAACCTGATTTCCTCGAGTACAAACCCGCTATATGGCCCACCATGACACGCTACCGGTTTTTTTGTGTCATTCGTATTTCCTGCGACATCGGTTGCGTTGATAACACAGAATACCTTGTCAGGGCTTCCCTCTGGTACAATCACTTTTTTATAGTAATTGTTTCCCATTGAGTCCATGTCGGCTGTCATTTTATTGCTGTTGTTGTACCAATACTCGATAGTAACATTTGACACTATGGAATCATCAGTGACCGTAACACCAAACGTATAACTATTGGGGAGATCTTCAGAGGATGGTCCATAACGGTTAATCCGTATCACCGGTCGTCGCGTATCCGTAATTTTAACTTTTTTATTTTCTGTGACAGCATGGTTCCCCCATTTATCGGTTGCATAGAAATGATAGGTGAGGTTTGCGATGCTATGTGCAAGGAGTACTGTCTTAACAAAATAGTTGCCACGGGAAATCGCCATCGTCGAATTGTTCAAGGTATTACCATGACTCCAGACAACATAGACCCGAAGATCAGAAGCAACTGCATCTTTCGATGTCACTGTGGCATTAAAGGTGAAATTCATAGAGGGTGCACCAGAAGTCGGAGAATTATCTTTTATGGTTGGTGGGTCTCCCGGGCGGATAGAAAACGTGCGATTCACCGAATGATTCCAATTTCGTGGGTCCTTTGCTATAATATAATAGGTGTAATTACCGGTGGGTGAAAATCGTTTATTGCAATAGTACGTATTCCCTGTTTTATTTTGGACAATGCTGAAATTGTTTCGTTGTCCATTTGGATCTGTAATGTTCAGGTACGCATCTTTAATTTTTGTGTTATCAGTGATGGTCACTGAGATGTTAGTGTATTTGCCTAAGGTCTGTGAACTTGGAGATGCTTGTGGGGGGTCAATATGAGGTTTTATCGTATCGAGAAGTGGTCCATTATCTGTATTTGAAGCGTAGATGGTGTATGGGTTATCTGCAATTCCATCACCGTCATTATCATTTGCCCCTTCACTGATTTCATCGTAATTATCCCAGTAATTGCCACTGAGTTTAGTCCCTCCGATGATGTTAAGTCCATCTGTTTTCGTTATATTCCAGGAGTTACGACGTAAGCTTTTATCTGCAGCATTCACGGTATTGTCATGGAGATAGTTATTGTAAATAGAATTATCAATAGTAAAGAAATCAAGGTAGATGCCATATTGGCTGTTGTTGTTGATTTCGTTGGAGTAGATATAATCAGCTGTAGAGTTATAGAGTCGGATTCCTGCAAGGGTGTTAAATCCAATGGAGTTACTGGAGATGGTGTTGTTGTCATCAGCGCTGAAATACATCCCGTCTTTTTTATTGTAGGTGATGGTGTTCCTCTGTATTGTATTGCTGGAGCCAATGATCATGAGGCCGTAATTCGTGTTTCTTCGAATCGTATTTCCGTTAGCAATTATTGCCCAGCTACAATTTTCCAAGACCAGCCCTGAGTCGTTATTTCTGTTGATCTGGTTATTGGATATCGTGGAATAGTCACTATAATCATTTAAATAAATACCAGAGTGGTTGTTGTAAGAGCAGTTGTTGTTGACAATATAGTTATCATTGCAGGTACTGTTGAGGAACACACCGTTTGCGTCGTTGTATTGAATCACATTGTTGTAAATTTTATTCCCCCCAGAAGAATAAAGGTACAATCCATTCCCGTTTCCTTTGATTGTATTGTAACTGATGTTGGTGTTACTATCAGACTGATTCAGCCGGATACCGTCACCGGTGTTCTCCTCAATGATGTTATCGTAGATAAGATGACCATCGGAGTTGTTGAGATACACTCCATGGTATCCATTGGAGATGATATTATCAGTAATGATAGATTTCCCTCTGTTAACTTGGATGTTGCTACCATTTCTAGTTGATCCGTTATTCGTGATAGTAAAATGACTGATATTGACATTGTTTGCGTTGACTGTGATGGTGGTATCAGTTCCATTTCCATTAATAATGGTGATACTTCGATCTTCTCCAAATAAGTCTATTCGATAATTGATAGTCAAATTCTCGTAGTATGTACCATTATACACAAAGATTCGATACCCATCTGTTGCGTTATTAATAGCATCTTGGATACGGGTGTATGTTTCCCCTGGTCCAACGTAGAGTGTTGGCGGTGTATCTGCTTTACAATTCTCAAAAGGGACAAAAAAGCGTACGCAGTTTGTAAAAAGTAACATTACAATTATCACTATGAGAAACTTTCTTAGTTTCATCCCATCCTGTTGCATATGTACTTGCATATGCATATCTGCTTTTATCATATAAGGGTTACGGGAATACAGATATTTTAACGGAAGGGAAGGCAAGTAAAAAACTCCAAAATCATTTAAGTGGGAGGCCTATTGAACCATGTGAGGTGACTTCACAATGAGGTCAAAACTCACGGTCAGTAAAAAGAATTCAGACACTATCAACCTCTACACCAAAGATTGTGCATTAGTGAAAAATCTCAGAGGTTCTTCACCACGCAACAACGCAGGGTTTCTGAGGAAACTGGCAGATTTTCTTGGTAACAGAGAATTCAAGGACTGCAATGTGGAAGATATGAAACGATTTATCACTACGGTGAACTATTCCGATGAAAGTAAAGAACCTCTGAAGGTTGCAATCCGGCAGTTCTATTGTTGGTTGGAGAAGACAGAAGAATACCCACCATTGGTAAAATGGTTCACATTGAAGTCACAGAAAGAACGATTGGAAGCAAGGGAAATCGATTCAATCAAAAAGAAAATTGTTCCCATTGGAGAGTATCAACAGATGATATCACATGTTTCAGGTAACATGCAAAATCAAGCAATATTAGAGACGTTATATTGGAGTGGTTGCAGAATCGGGGAACTGATATCAATGAACCTATGTGATGTTGAATTAAGGGAAGATTATGTTCTGATATCGATTCGCAAATCAAAGACAAAGAAGAGACAGATACCGATAAAACCCATTCCAGAACTCCTTATTCGGTGGTTAGACAACCACCCGATGAAATCAAACCAAGATGCACCCTTGTTCATCAGTTTCAATAGGCGATGTTGGCATCAAAGATTATCAGTACATTACATCGAACAGGAGTTTCGTATCATTTGTAAAGAATTAAAGTTAAGACGCATTTCACCACATTGTTACAGGCACACAGCAGTTTCAAGAGATTTCGCTAATGGGATGCCACAAACAAATATCACTACGAAATACGGGTGGCAAAAGGATTCAGTGATGTTCCGTGTCTATGACCATAATGACAGTGATTCTCTTATCCAGTATGTGACAGGAAAATCATTGAACACCCCGCCATCGATTGATATACTCCAACAACAGAAACAGAGAATTGAGAAAGAAATTAAGGAGAAACATCAACTCGAAACCAGACTCGAAACCCTCGAAAATAGCATGAAAGCCCTAAATTCAACTTTCGGGAAAATGATGTTGAAACCCACCAATGCATATGACGGTGAAAAGATGGTTGAATTCCCTGGATATGATGTTGATGAAGTAATTCGAAAACACAATCAGCTAAAGGAAAACGCTGGTGTGATAGTTACCCGTGCAGTAACTAATGGAGTGTCCCAAGAGGAAATCAATAAATACAAAGCATTCATGAACAAATTATTATCATGATGTGATGCGAACACCCATCTCTCTTTTTTTCCTTCCAAAAAACTACTAATTTCTCGACCACCTTCTGTCATGAAACACACGAAGAAACATTTTTGCAGTAATAAATGTAAAAATGAATGGTTGCGGATACATAGACCTGACCCTCACAAGGTTTCGAAGGCAAAAAAAACGTTTTTCACTCGTTTGATATCACAGTTGATAAAAAAGAAACCATACATTTGTTTGAATTGCAAGAAAAAACTCGTTTCTCCATACAAGTGCCCTGAGTGTGGTTCTCAAAATATTGCACGAAGAGATTTATTTGGAGTTCATGAAGAAGAGGTACAACGGTGAAAGTTGCAATCTATGTTCGAGTAAGTAAGTTCGACCAAAACCCTGAAAATCAAAAAAGAGAACTACTGGATTATGTAAAGAGAAATCCAAATTGGGAATTATATGATGTGTACGAGGATATCACGAGTGGTGCAAAAGAAAGTAGACCGAATTTAAATCGTTTGATGGAAGATGCAAGGCAACGGTTGTTTAACCACTTGATATTTTGGAAGGTAGATAGACTTGGTAGAAATGCGATACACACGCAGACCATCGCAGAAGAGCTAAAGAAGTTAGGTATCACATTCACAATCACGAGTTTATCAATTGATACTTCAACTGCATCGGGGAAATTCATCTTTGGTATATTTGCTCAATTCGCAGAGATGGAACGAGCAATGACGATAGAGAGAGTAAATCTGATGTATACTAGATTGAGAAAAGATATTGCAGAACAAGGATACTATGTAAATAGAAAAGGTAAAAGGAGAAAATCATTTGGTAGACCAAAAGGTAAGAAAGATAGTAAACCGAGAAGGAAGAGTGGCTACTATCTTCGTTACATGAACAAAAAAGTATCCCCTGGTAAAATGCACCCATTTTCAACGGTTGAAAATGGTAAGTAAATAATTCGGTGATTATTTTCTCAATATTGTTATGTTTTCGTCAGCTCTTTACAAAGCTCTGTTAATTTTATAACTGCAGTAGATTGTGTTTCATCTAATAAAGGAAATCCAACTCTTTTTTTTTGATTAATCATTTCGAAGAGTTTTTTTTCCAATGGAATAAGGATGAATTTGATGGTTTGTTCGTTACTATCTGTCCAAAAAAATTGTTTAATGTATTTTTTAAAATCCGTATTTACCTTATAGGTATCCAATAAATATTGGAAAAAATATGATACTTTTCTCCTTTGAGTATCGATAGGAAATTTTATTTCATTTATTGTTAGTGGCCTACCCATTAATTTTTCAAATTTCACTCCATCTTGATTGTATTCTGCTTGATATGCATCTAACATTTTTTTCTCTATTTTTTTCATGATAATTTTATCTTCAACGGTTCCTATTCTTAATTTCATTTTTACCTTTTTCTCACATTCATCATAAAAATCCCAGAGAGAACGAACTGCATCTCCCATTTCAGGAGAACTATATTTTCCTTGAATCTGAAGAATAACTTGGTGCATCATTGTCCCTTCCATAGTTTCAAGATTTTGTTTATTTGAACATGCAATCGATTCAGTTAATTTAACATACCTCCATGTAACGATAACGAGGATTACAGTTGCTAAAAATGTAAAAAAAGGATTTGGAGAAATTAATATTTCAAAATAGGTTGTATTACATATTCTGAAAAAAAGTAAAGCTACAGTATATACAGCAGCAATGACAAGAATAATAATAATATATTGTGTAATTTTATTATTCTCTGGCGTATCATTGCCTCCTCTACTGACAGTATCTAAACAATTGATTCTTTAAAAGCATATCTAAAGGACACTCTGTTCCAGAAGGATAGTTTTTTAAAGGGGATGTCTGATATAAAATTGTAGAAAGGGGCGGAAAGTCATGAACAAATATCCTTTGATTGGAGTAAGTATCATTGCCGTGGTTCTTCTTGTTCTTGGTTCGTTGAGTAATGTTGTTGGGTATCAGGTGAATAATCAATTGATACAAAAGGAAATGACCCAATCTTCAAACTCAGGGTGTGATTGTGAGAATAGCACAGGAGTTACTTCATGGCCTTTCCCTATTATCTGTGGAACTTTAGGAGCACTAATTGTTCTTCTTATATTGTTAGTAGCGAATACTAATATTGGGGATAACATGCTCATAACAACATTGTTTCTATATGAATTGTTTAATTGTGGTTCAGTGTTATAAAATTGTAAAGGGGCAGGAAAGTAATGGTTAAAAATCCTTTCATAGGCAAAGGTTTGATTGTTGGAGGAGCATTTGTCCTTATAGTATTATTTTTATCAACAATTATTACTGCTTCACCTATTGGATTAGAAAAGGACGAATACTATTTTGAAGACGTAGATATAACTGTTATTGGTCGGTGCCGTTCTTGTGGCGGTACACAAATTCCACTACCTCTTTTCATAGGGTATATAAAATATTTTGATTTTGATACTGGAATATCGCTTTTAGAACACATCACCATGCGAGTAATAGGTGAATTAGGAGGTAATACTACTATTTTTTTCAGAATGAGAATAGTAAATGTTAATATGTATAATGCAACTGGATTATTTTTTATTAGTAGAACAAAAGCATTTGGTGCATCTTTAATTCCTCCTATAATATTTATTTTATTTGAATACCCCGCAGCTTGCTGCGGTTGGGATGGAACAACTGCAGAAAGACGTTAAAATCTCTTTTGTATTTGACTAAGGTTGATGATAGAATTACAACGTGCAAGTCATTGTGTGTATAAGATCAGATATCATATGGTGATGTGTTTAAAACCTACATTCCGCACCCCTTGACATGACGTTCTATACATTTTTTCAACAGGAGTAATACGTACGATTGTATGCAAAAGAGCATCTAACCATGTCATAGTACCAGAGCTTGTTGGTAAAAGTTACCAGTACTATCCATAATGTGCTCGAATCTCCTGGATAACATTCATTTTTCTTGAGATCGTTCTTTTACCAATACTCGTATTCAGCTAACAACAATAAAACCAAACGATACATCAAAATACAACCACAAAATGCATGTCTACATCAAGATTTATATCTGTAGAAACAAGTCTATAAAAAAATCATTTTCTTGACGAAGAAAGGGTGCGGAATATAGGTTAAAATATCGTAAGAAGTTAATGTACCCTAAAGACAGAATTCAATTTCTCAAGAACATTCTGCTTGAAATCAAAGAGAGATATTGTTTTGAATTTGAAACAATTGGAACAGATGGCGATCATGTACATATATTTGTAGGTGCTGCTCCGAAATACGCACCTTCAAGGATTATGCAGATAATTAAAAGCATAACTGCACGAGAATTGTTTGAGAAATACCCCGAGATCAAGGAGTTGCTATGGGGTGGTGAATTTTGGAGTGATGGAGGATATATTGGAACTGTTGGTGAAGGGATAACTGGAGATATAATACGTGCCTATATTGAGAAACACGGAACGCCAGAGGAAAAAGAGGGTTACAAACAAATGAAACTATTGGACTTTTAAACTGTTCGGATACCCCGCAGCTTGCTGCGAGGGAGCTTCATTAAATGCCATGTCGAACGATTATGGATTGAACATTGGCATATATGATAAATAAAATAAGATGAGATATGAACATAAAAGAATCAATATTTCCTGTAGGTTTAATATTGAATTTAGGAGGAAATCATCATCTGTCAATCGTCAACAGGAGAAAACCTATATTTTCACCGGTAAACTGTGGTTCAAATCCCTTCCCCTGCACTTTTTTCAACCTGACAAAGGTTTAAATAAGCAAGGATTGTTCTTTTCTATAGGGGTAGGAAAGAAATGGATAAGAAACCTCTTATTCGAAAGGGTCTAGCTGTTGGAATTGTTCTTCTTTTCGTAGGAGTTACGGTTGCTCAAGGTATTACCTTAAATGCAAAACAATTATCATTGCCTAAGAGCAGTCAAAATATTATTTCTAACCCAGAGAAAATCAAACTATCCTGCTGTTATTTTACAGTAGATGGTGTCGAACAAGTAGTGAACGAAGTGACCATTCAAGATGCTAACTATCTTTCACAGTTGATGAATGGTTCAGATGTTGATGCTATTGTTTCTGAGTTGAATCGTTTAAATTTATTACCAAAGACGGTAAGTATTGAACAAGCAGAGGAGTTAGTCAGTGGGAGATATGGACAAAAAATATTTCAACAATCTCAAAAGACTTCTCATTCAATGCTATCGTTGGACACGGATTGGAAAGAAAATTTTAATTGTAATATAAGTGGTCATGGCGTTGATGCATATTTCATGACTCTAAGAGCCTACCGTTTTTTAACTGCCCTTGATTGGTTTTTATATTATACCTTCACCTCGTTTGGTTTTGAACTTGGAAATATTTTGTCTCTCGGTGGGAGATTAGAAATTGTATTTTACTTAATTGTTGCTCCTTTCTTAATACCACAATTTCTCGTTGAGTCTTATCTGTTAGACATCGGACAATTCATCAATCCGATAAAACTTGCACCAGGAAAAATTTTTGCTGAATTATATGAAGCTTCTTTTGAACCTGCTAATCCCCCTTTTCTTAATACATCAGGAACAAATGGCACTTGGAGTATTGAAAATTATAATGGAATTGCTATGTATATGGAGAATTTTTATGGTACCTGGCTAACATACCATGAACCCGGTCACCTTGTTGGGGCATATATGAAAGGATATTGTTCGAATATCCATGCTAAAGGCCAAGATAAGTATGGCTGGAATAGATATTGGGGTGATGATGATTGGCCATGGTCATAGTATCTAAAGAGAGGAAATATATGGGAAGGAAAGGTTTGACGGTTGGAATCATTCTCTTGTTCATCTGTCCATCGGGTATATCAATCTCGCAGGTTAAAGATAAGTTTCTGTCAACTCATAACGGAGGCTTAATTGATAAGTTGGATATCGAGTGTCATGGAATATTCCCTGTAGATATACCATTATCTATTTTAGGCTATCCTGTATATTATACCAGAGTTGAAATTTCAAATAATAACAATGTTACCCTTGTAATTGACGAATATATCAAACTTGAAACACGAGCTGGAAGAATTTTACTTGAGTATGACAGACCAGCATATTCTATTGACCCCCATTCGGATGTACAAACACAAATGTTTGTTCGGAATACATGGCATAAATATTTCCATTATACGTTTGGTTTCTTCGACTTGACCATTGATTATAACATCATAGAAGACGGTTCTCACACGAAGCTTCTTTTCCACGGATTTGTTTTTGGCTGTGGAGCAGTAATTCTTAATCTACATGGTGAAAAAATTGAATCTACGTAAGAATCCTATGACATTGGAGGTTGATAGTAAATGAAAGATACCTGGGTGAAGAAAGGTTTGGCGGTTGGAATCATTCTCTTGTTTTTATCGACAACTTGTATTCCTGTTTTAGCCAGTGAAGGAAAACCAGATTTGATAATAATCGGTCTCGGAACAATACAAGCTGATGATTTTATCGATAACGAGGTGTATTGCGTTGTCAAGAATATCGGGTCTGGAACTGCTTATGATGATATCGAGGTGAAGGTTGAAATTAAGCGAGTACTTCTTGGCGTGTTTCTTATCAATAAGACGTTACGCCATTTTTTTGCTAGTGGTTGGTCAAGCAGTGGCCTTCCACCAAATAACACGACAGGCATGAAATTCGCAATGGATTACCAGCTTCCTCAGTGTCTTTTCAGAATATACAGAATATACTGTTGGGTGAATCCCGACAAGAGAATCGAGGAAACAGACTACAATAACAATTTTTATACCCAAGATGTCCTTGTTTTCTTTAGTGATTGGGAGAAGGCACTAGGATGAAAAATATTAAATTGATAAAAAGTTTGGCGGTTGGAATCATTCTCTTGTTTGTTGGGACCGGTATTATTCCATCAGGTGCACAAGATATAGAGAAACCAGCTTTACCGACATCAAGAGGTAACTGGTTGTATGTTGGTGGGAATGGACCTGGGAACTATACGAAGATTCAGGATGCGGTTGACAACTCAGGTGATGGAGATACTGTTTTTGTCTATGATGATTCGTCTCCCTATTATGAAAATCTGTTTATTGATAAATCGATTCATCTGAGTGGTGAAAATAAAGAGACGACCATCATTGATGCAAATGATTCTGGCAATTCTATTACAGCGCAGGCAAATGACATCTTGATTTCAGGATTTACTTTGCAGAATAGCGATTCTGGCATATCCATTGATAAAACATATAATACTATCATCACGGATAACATAATTGTCCATAATATTTATGGTATACTTTGTTCATCTTCTTTTAATTTTTCAATAACAAAAAATACTTTCAAAGGAAATGGAGATGGGATTTATTTAGACGATTGGCAAATCGGTCAGATTTCGGATAATTTAATTATCAATAATTCTGATTCTGGAATCTATTGTTATTATGCCAATATCTCTGTGTCAATATTTAATAACAAAATTATAAATAATGGTGATTATGGAATTTATGTTCGTGGTTTATCGATAGATATCTATAATAACAGTATTGAAAACCATGGTGTTGGGATTTATTTAGAAGAAAATTATGTTAAAATTCATTATAATAATATTAGAAATAATACATATGGGATATACATTGATGGGGGCGGGAGCGTTTCTGGTTACTTTAATTGGATAAGTAATAATAATTTCATTGGAAACAAAATTCATGTGACGTTTTTGTATGAACTATTATCGAAAATAGTTTTCATAATTCTTTTACAACCATTACAACTGAATAAATTTTATCATAATTATTGGGATAATCATAAATTGCCGTGTCCAAAAATGATTATCGGAGAAATGGATTGGTGGGGATACCCATCTGGTGGTTTCACTTTAAAATGGTTTAATTTTGATTGGTTCCCCGCACTAAAACCCAACGACATTGGAGGATATCGTTAAATGAAAGATATCAGGATAAAGAAAAGTGTAGCTGTTTCTGTTATCCTCTTATTCATCGGTGTCGCTATCGCACCAAGCATCAACTTCAATGTTGTGAAAGCATCCAATGACAATGACCTTGTTGAAGTCACCACCCAAGCCTGTGGTATCAATGGATTTGGGAATACCACGGTGAAACTCACCAGAGAACAATATCAGAACCTAGAACGAAACCTTGCCACATTTAAAGAAAGATTGAATCAAACAACTTCAAGAGAAGAAGTGAAGAAATTATATAATGAATTTATCGTTGAACTTGATAACTATGGACTTCTTGGAAGATTAAGTATTAAGCAAGCACAAAGATTGATGACTGGCATATATACGAATGCTAAACTCACGTCATTGTCAGAAACGATATTGAATAAAGTAAAAGGTCTAACACCCAATGAAAGTAACTATTTATGTTTTGTATATGGGGAGCCAAAAGAACATACTTATTTCCAAGGTCCGATTGGAAGGATTTCTGGACTGTTTTTTAGTCTGTTTGTACAAGGATTGATTTTTGTCCATGTTCTTGTACTTATTTTGGTAACTTTAATTGTATCATCGAGCTTTTTCTTTTCTTCTGTTATAAATCCATTACAAATAGGTACAACGATTTATTATGGCTTAACATCGTATGATTTTAGCAATGGATGGCGTGAATGGTCTGCAACAGGGCTTCTACGAACTACGGGTTTATTAGGTAACAAGAGTTGGAATGGAACATTTTATGGGTATTTGCCTATACCAACAGGTTTTTTTGGAACAACATACTTACCAGGAATAAACGGTTTCATTGGATTGAGAATAAGGTCTAATTCTTTAAATTATTATTTTGGTTCAGCTCTCTGGGTACAAATGACTACAGAACCTCCCTTTATAACCAGATAATGACTAGAAACTGAAAAAGAGACCGTCTGAATTTGTCGATGATGTGACTTTTTGTTTGGCAATCCTGTTTTTCCTCGAGCAAAAGATATATGAAGCGCTTGCCACATTGTTTTTATGGTGATAACTGAAATATGACGGGAGAAAACAAACCAGGAAAAAATATTTGTATTTTAGAACTCTTTTTATCATAAAAATATTCCTATGTAGCGGATGGAGAAAACAGGTAATCTTAGCGTTCCCAGGGCATTCGTGTGTCAAGATACGTTGTCCAAAACAATCGTAGGTTCTCAGTAAGAAGATCTTTATGATCAATAATCATAAACCCTTTTCGAATCACAAGGTCAATATGTTTTCCTAGGCTGAGTTGTTTTATCTGGTCTTCTAAAAGGTCTTGGATATTGATGTACTCCCGTTCTATTTCGACATATAATCGTTTGTTTTTTTCAAATGGTTTTTTTCTTGTTCGCGGGTTGTCAAACCATTTTTGTATGAATTCGTCAGCATTTTTTTTCAGCATGACCGGTGGTCCCGCATGCAGAACGATTTTCGATAAGGTTCTTGTCTTTGGGCGAAGAACAATATACACGTTTGCCTTCTCAATAGAAAATGTGGCATCAAGAATCGAGAATTCATACTGCTCGCAGAGCTCTCTAATTGATCGTACAGCTTTTCGTACCTGCGGGTAGAGGTTTTCAGGGATAATCTCTGGTTTTGGTAGTTTCACGCCGACGAACACGTTTGTTCCAATTACTTTCTTAATTTTCTCTAGCGACCAGGGTTGGAGTTCGTTGGGAAAGAAGAAGGTGAGACTCGGTTTCTTTGTATATTCCTTACATGCGGTAATGAATAACTCAAATTTATCTTTTGAGAGCGCAGAGGCGACGTTTCTTTCAGAGTCCACTGGGTCGATGAAGGTTAACGGTGTCTCAAAAAGAGGGGACGTTCCTTCTTCAATTGAGAGTGTTTCTCCATGGCGCCAGTATTGTACATTCTCAACCAGTTGTTGAAACGTTTTATATTTTATAATCATGATTTCGCAGAGGTATCCGGAGAATCCTTCGATTTCTGCTTCTGCACCGTAGCAGCCGATGCCTTTCAGGAATTGTTTGAAGAGTCTGACTTCTTTTTTCTGTGATTCGTTCAGATGTTTTTTCACATATCTTGTGTGTAGTGGTGTGCGATCGACTGCGGAAAGTTTCTGCGACGCGAACTCTATTCTATAGCAAGGGACAAGTTCGGTTTTATAACCCTGGAACACACCTCGGACATATGGGTGTTCAGCGAAGCATTCTTCTTGTTGTTCAAGAATCGCTCGTCCGATCGTAAGGCCTTTTTCTTGCAGTGTTTCTCGCGGAACCGTGGTGGAAAAGACAAGGAAAAGGTCGATATCGACCGAGGTTCGTATATAGGTGTCTTTTGCGGTGGAACCGACTAGTTCAATGGTGATTGGTATCTTGGTTTTTTTGATTTCTTTGGCGACTTGTTCTTTAAGTGTTGCGATGACGCGCTCTATCTGTTTTTTTTCTGATGCATCAGGCGTGATTCTTTTAAGCACGTTGGTCTCAATTGGTTCTGAACCGGGGATCATTCATGTCTCCTTATTGAATCGTTTGACAAGGTAGAATACCGCGAATGCAAGGAATATCCCACCGATTACATCGGTTATCCAGTGGATGGCTAAATAGATAACTGAGCAGATCACACAGATGGCGCAGAAGTACGCAAGGTAGCTGAATCTTTTGTTGTCGGTAAGGGAGACGGTTTTTGCGACGAGCAATGCCATTGCAACGTGGAGCGAGGGGAAACAATTGTTGTTTGTTGTAGTGGCGTAGAAGAATTGTTCAACACCAGGGATAACTGCATTTAGTGCTGAAGCTGATCCATAATAAATATAGACGTTTGTGACTGGGAGAAACAGATAAAAGGGTAATGCAATCGCGTAGATAATCACCAGTGCATATGCAAATGTTTTCATTGCTTTTCTCTCATCGACAATCAGGAAATAGAGTAGTGAAAACCAAAGCGTAAATGGGTACAGAACAATGTAAATGAAGACAAAAAAATACACGAACACCGGTGTCCAGCTTTGTGAAAACCAGTAGACGACCCCATCTTCAATCATTTGAATCGTGGGTGTGAAGTTATTACCGACGAGTCTTGTCATAAACGAATCGATGATATTTACTTCGAGAATGTGAATAGAGACAACAACAATGATAAGGAGAAGATATACGGAATGATACGAGAAAATTTGTTTATAATCCGACCATGATGTTTTCCAGATTTTCTTTGGAACGAGAAACAACATTCCAATAAAGAACAGGAGGAGATTCAGCACCCCTATGACAACAAACCAATAGTCTATGATTTCACCGCCATCTTATAGTGATACCTCCCTGAGGGTTGTATAGATTGGTCCTTTTGGAGTGAGCTCACTTTTTTTAAGTGTAATTGATTGTACCTTTTGAATAGTGAATTCGACTGCTTTGTAGTTTTCTATCACTTTGAGGAGTTGGTCTTTATTTCTTGCTGTTTTTACGCGGCCTACGGTTAAATGGGGAGAAAACCCTCTGTTTTCTTTTTTAAATCCGAGTGGTTCAAGTTTTTCATCAATGGCATGTGCAATGGTTTCAATGTTGCCTTCATCAGTGATTCCAATCCATAAAACTTTCATATAGTTTTGATTAGGGAATACACCGGTTCCTTTGAGTGTGATGGGAAATGGTTTTATTGCAAGCACCGATTCTTTCATACTCTGTTCGATGGCATCGATATGATTTTCATCGGTGTCTCCAAGGAATTTTACCGTGATGTGGATGTTTCCTGGTTCAACAAGTTTAACATCAGCACCTGTTTTTACTATCTCTTTTTCAAACGTTGTTATCTGAGGTGTGGCTTTAATATCGATTGCGATGAACCCTCGAAAGGTTGACATAATATCCTCCGATTGATATCAATAAATCATTTACCTCTTTAAAACAGTATTTCACCTCGAAAAGTGTGGAACCGGTGTTCTTTTTTTTATTGTTCCAGTTCAATAGCGTATGTGTTCTGCGGATTTTCTACATGGATCATGTGAGCTTGTTGTTCTGACATGATGTTCTCTGCAAGCAGGTTTTTTGTAAGCTTGGGGACTGTTTTTGGCCCTAGCACAGCTCCTGGCCGTCGGAGGTCATCGATATAATCCGTCTCCATTAAAAACCGTGCACCTTTCTGTAATGCCTCAACAATATTCTTTTTAATTGCAAGAACAGATGGCATAAGACCAAAATTTTCATCATGTGTAATAAGCGGAGGCGAAAAATGTTTCACTATTTTTTCTGGGTTTAGACCAACTTTTCTACCAATTTCAACAAACTCTTTGCATTGCATAGGTGTCGTACTTTCTGTGTGTAGGACAACGGGTACTCCAACGTCTTTTGCTTTCTGCATACCATAGAAAAGAATATCATTTGAATCTTGAAGAATTTGTTGATCGACAGGAAAATGTGGCCGTCCGATTTCACCGATAGCGATACATTTCCGCTCTTCACATAATACTGCTGCTTCATCCATCCCCTTTTTCATGATCGCGATTGCTATCTCTCTTCCGAATTTTTCTTGCAACGGGAGAATATCAACAGGATACGGACCGACAACAACAAACACACCGATTCCCACAGCAGCACGTATCTCCTCTGCCATTTGTAGCGTCTCCTGATAGCAAGATTTGTAGCTTTTCTCTTGCATTACAAGAACTGGCATTGGATATTGACAGAGAATGAAATGGGTTCCACCAGCATTTTGGAACTCTCGCACTGCATCAAGAAACCTGCCGTCTCTCCGAAGGTGTAGATGGTTATCAAACAAGATCACGTATCATACCTCAAAAAGATAATAAAAAAGAATGATATAAAAAGATAGAGTATGAAGCAAGACTTATACTTCAAATTCAGCCTCATTCTGAGCGTTTTTCTTACCTGAAACTATCTCAAGAACATCGCGTGCGAGAATCCAGCCAATGTACCCCATGAAGAACGTGAAGAACCCTATAATGCTGTAAATGACGATATTTTTTAGTGACTCGGTTCCGTCTTGAATCATCACAATGGCCGTACCAGCAGCAAGATAGATAAAGATCAATAAAAAGATCCATTGTAACGCATTCATGGTGAAGTGAAGATTCATAAAAGGCCGTACCGTAATCGGCCCCTTTCTCCCAGATTTTTTTACACTTTTCCCCGTGGTTCGAGTTACTTCTTCGACCGGGTATTGAATTGTTGGCGGAGGAAGCGGTATGGGTTTGGTTTCCTCCGTCTCTTGTTTTTTTATATTTTGTTTTATTCGGTGTCTTATATGAAATGTTGCCATGGGAAGCACCCGTAACGGTGCTTTTCTTGTTTTGAGATTTCGAGAGAGTCTTTTATTGCTGATTTTTCTTATTGACACCTTTCTACCTCCTAATGAAGTTTATTAGTAAGTGATCCCAAAAAAGCAACTGTTGAGGACTATAAAAGCCTGTTTTGCAGCTACCTATGCATCTACAGGGCAGCTCATTATCCCTCTGCTATGCAGCTCTTTATGCACCTACATGCTCGATAAAGTATCCCCTTAATGTTCTTACGCATCTGCGATGATGCTGATGATATCCCCGTCTTTTAGCGGGTGATCTGCACCGATAACGCGATGTGTGCGTGCATCGATTCCCCTGATGAAATGGTCCCCCAGATCAGTATGGACTTTATAGGCGAGGTCTTTTGCGGTTGACCCTCGTGGGATTAAATGTGCATCAGGCAGCACCCGTCCTTCTTTGTCGGTGAGATGATGTTCGTCCTCTACTGGGTACACGACGATGAGGTCGAGCATCCGTACTGCTTCGTCTATGCATCGCTGCACACCAGTTGAACCATACTTTGCGAGCACATGTGTTCTGATGTATTCCAATGCTTTGAGTTGTTTTTCGGTGATTTCTTCTTTTTTTAGTAGCGTAAAATCATTACTGCCCGGTGTATATGCAATCATTCCTTTTTCTGCTGCGTTGCTGAGTGCAAGTTCACTTTCTGCACTGGCTGGAATAACTATGTATTTTGTCAGTTCGTTTCTTTTTGCCATGAGGTTCTCTGGTGCTTTGTCACATTTGTTAAATGCGATGATGATTGGTTTGCTAATCGCGCGCACAATGTCTGTGAGTTTGAAAATCTCCTCGTCTCTCCACTGAGCTGGTTTGGCTGTATCAAGATTGATTTTCCGTATGGCTCCTGTGATATGCTCTTCCTTTATTCCCAGTCCCGTGAGCTGTTCTGCAAGCATTTTTTCTATTTTTTTTCCTTCAAGTTCACATTTTCGTGCAATAATCTCCCAGCTTTTTTTGATGATGCCGAAGAGCCAATAGTTGATTTCTTTTTCTAGAAATGCAACATCTGAGAGGGGGTCATGGGTGCCTACATCACAGGGGTTTCCTTCCGCGTCAGTACTTCCTGATGCATCCACGATATGGATAAGTGCGTGTGCTTGTCGTAAATCATCAAGGAACTTGTTTCCTAAGCCTTTTCCTTTATGGGCATCAGGGACTAATCCGGCAACATCGATTGCTTCGATAGGGACAAATCTGATTCCATTGAGACATCGTGAGTTTCGAGGTGTACATGTTACATGAATGTCTCTGCAGGGGCATGGTTTGCGGATGTACATGACACCACGATTTGCTTCAATCGTGGTGAAAGGGTAGTTGGCAACCTCCGCATGGGCTTTGGTTGCGGCGTTGAAAAATGTGGATTTCCCGACATTTGGTTTTCCAACAATACCGAGTTGCATTTTTTCTACTCCAACATTTCTTTTACTTCGTCAACAACATCGACATCGCTTTCAAAGCGTTTAACCTTTTCAGTGACCTGTTCTTTTAAGACATCTTGAAATGAGATGCCTTTCTTTCCAAGGAGTGTTCCTTGTATTGATGCGGTTTTTGAAAGGAATATCTCTTCCCCAGAAACGTTCCCGAAAATCTCAACCTGTTCAGTGATATTGACCGTGCCTGTAGAGGTAATGTTTCCATGGATTTTTACCTTTTTTCCACAGAAGACGTTCCCAGTCGCTTTCAACGTGCCAAGGATCTCTGATTTCTCATCAACCGAGATGTTTCCTTTGATGTCGTAGTTACCTGGTAGTTTACATTCTTTGCCGATTTGAAGACTCCCTTCCACTTTTGAATTTGATACACTGATAATGGAGTTATTAGGTAAAAAAAGGAATGATTCCGAAATAGGTATTGTTCCTCCTTCGTTTTGTTCAAGTTCTTCGAGTATGCGTTCGATTTCTTCACTTCGTCCCATTTTCAACAACTGCATGAGATATACAAAAATATATATAACAACTGGAACGGGGTTCCTTATATTAATCCACCCTTTCGCTTCAAACCCTTTTTCAATTTCGACACTATCACCAACATCCAAGTCCCCTTTGAGCGATAGGGTCCCTTTAATCTTCGCTTTCTCTCCCAAATAAACATTACCCCCGCTCTTGATATCTCCGCCAATCGTTGAAAAAATATCCACACGCACATCGTTTGTCGCCTCAAGATTTCCATCGATAATTGCGTGTTCTCCGACAAAGATTCGACCATCGGTGTTGACCCCAAATCGCAGGAGCGATCGATCGCCGATTACCACATCTCCTTTGGTTATAATCACTTGTTCCTCAAAATAGGTTTTATCTGGAATAACCAGCGTTTTTCTGTTAAAAGTCATTACTCAAGCGATATTAACTAATGTATTATAAAGTCAACGGCGTTTCATTTCTCAAGAAAGAAAAAAATTGATATATGCAATGCGTATATGTCGGTGAATCTGCAACGAGTACGCTCTATAGTGAACTCGTACGTAGGGAGTTTTGAACATGGCCACAAAACAAACAGAAGTGCAACTGGAACAGAATGAACAAGGCAAAGAGGAGTTACCTCCTATCGATAAATGGATCCAGGGCATTAAATTTAAAACAACTGAGGAAATCAAAGTCCCCGAAAACCTCCTAGATCAGGTTATTGGACAAGATCAGTCCGTTGCTATTGTCAAGAAAGCAGCTGAACAGAAACGACATGTGATGTTAATCGGTGACCCTGGAACGGGGAAGTCCATGGTTGCTCGTGCCATGACCGAGTTTTTACCGAAAGGGGAACTCGAAGATATTATCGTCTATCCAAATAACGAGGATACAAATACCCCAACGATTCGTGTTGTGCCTGCGGGAAAGGCACACGAGATTATTAAGACGCAGCGAGAGGAAGCGAAACGAAAAGGGGAGCAGCAAAACAGTATGATTCTTGGCATTGTTTTGTTGATTGTGACGTTATCCCTGATCGGGGCGATGGTTACCGGTAAATATGAATACGCGATTTTTGGTGTGATTGCAGCAGTCATGGTGTATTTAATTGTCGCAAGAGGCGGGTTTTCTCAGAGACGGGAACTGCATATGATTCCGAAGCTCCTTGTATCTCACGAGAAGAATGATGTACCCCCGTTTATTGATGCCACTGCTGCACATTCTGGTGCGTTACTTGGTGATGTGCGTCATGACCCGTTTCAATCTGCTGGATTAGAAACCCCGCCGCATCAACTCGTGGAGGCTGGTGCGATCCACCGGGCACATAAAGGAGTGTTATATATTGATGAGATTAACACGTTAAGTTTACCCTCGCAGCAGCATCTGTTAACCGCGATTCAGGAGAAAAAATTTCAGATCACGGGGCAGTCAGAACGGAGTTTTGGTGCAATGGTAAAAACAGAACCGGCACCATGTGATTTTATCCTGGTTTGTGCGGGGAACCTTGATGCGTTAAATGGAATGCATCCTGCGTTGCGATCTCGTATTCGAGGATATGGATATGAAAGCTACCTGAACAGCGTGATGGATGATTCTCAGGAGAATCGGGAGAAACTGATTCGGTTTGTTGCTCAAGAAGTAAAGAAAGACGGGAAGATTTGTCATTTCGATAAAGAATCGGTCGCGGAAGTCATCCATGAGGCACAGCGACGAGCAGGCCGGAAAGGGAAACTGTCATTACGATTACGAGAACTTGGTGGTTTGATCCGGGTTGCTGGGGATATTGCCTACGAGCGAGGAGATAAAATTGTCACGCAGCAGCATGTAATTGAGGCAAAACATATCGCTCGGTCATTAGAACAACAGGTCGCGGATCGGGCATTGGAGTCACAGAAGAGCTATCGTTCCTTTAGAACCCTGGGTGTAGAAGTCGGTGTGGTGAACGGTCTTGCCGTACATTCTGCTGATCCTTCAATGAGCGAGTTTTCTGGGTTGGTCTTGCCGATTGTTGCGGAAGTAACCCCTGCAGGATCACAATCTGAGGGAAAGGTGATTGCAACCGGGAAACTTGGGGATATCGCAAAAGAATCAGTACAGAACATCTCCGCGATTATCAAAAAATATATGGGTAGGGATATCTCCAAACATGACATTCATATTCAGTTTATTGGCACGTATGAGGGCGTTGAGGGTGACTCTGCGAGTATTTCTCTGATCACCGCGGTGATTTCCGCAATGGAGAATGTTCCGGTGCGACAGGATGTCGCAATGACTGGCTCAATTAGCATCCGAGGGACCGTGCTTCCGATTGGTGGTGTAACAGCAAAAATCGAGGCAGCTGCTGAGGCCGGAATGAAAACTGTGCTTATCCCGAAGGCGAATCTGAATGATGTGCTCATTGAGGATAAATATAAAAAATTAATTGAAATCATCCCGGTCGAGACATTAACCGATGTTCTGCAAACAGCATTAGTCGGTGAAGGAAAAGAGGAGCTGTTGCGGAAATTAAAGGAGATGCGACCTCCGAAAGTCATTGGTAAAGTGGAACTGGAGTCAGAGCGGAAGACACAAACTCTTCTTAAATCTGAAGACGGAAAAAATTAAAAAAAAACAGATTATTTGTTAAAAGCAAAAGAAAAAGTAAAAACCTTCCTTCGCGGTTCGTTGGTTTGATATGAAGGCGTTATTTATCGGGCGTTTTCAACCCTTCCATCGGGGGCATTTATTGTTGTTACAACGACTGAGTACGCAGTATGAGGGGATCATCATCGGTGTCGGGTCTTCACAATACCGTGACACCTGTGATAATCCATTTTCTGAAGTAGAACGAAAACAGATGGTCACGCAATCATTGGATGCTGCGGGAATTCATAAGTATCGAATTGTTTCAATTCCTGATATTCACGATCCACCTCGATGGGTTGATCACGTTTATTCCATTGTCTCAGATTTTGATGTTATCATTGCGAATAATCCATTTACCAGGAAATTGTTTTCCGAAAAAGGGTATGTGGTGAAGGGAACAGCATTTTTTGATCGGAAACGATATTCCGGAAAAGAGATACGCAGACGCATAATCCAGGACGAGCCATGGGATGAATTGGTTCCCGAAGTCGTGTTTAAAATTATCAACAATATCGATGGCATTAAGCGTGTAAAAAGTGTGTCACATTAATTTTATAAAAAATTAATTTTTTGATAAGAACTGTACAGATATATTTATATAAAAAAAGAAGCACCGTATCATTATGACTGGTGTAGGTGAGGTTGTGATTCATAAAATACGTGTTTATCTTGAACTTCTCAGGCCGTTTACCCTCCTAGCTCCCCTGATCGTCTCCAGTAGTGTCATGATCGCCAGTCTTGTAAATTCTGGAACTACCGATCTTTCTTTTATTTCCCTTCTTTGGACTATTCTATCTGCAAGCTTTTGTTTCGCATTGCTCAATGGTGCCTCCAATGTATTAAATCAGGCAACTGATTGGAAAGAAGACGCGCTCTCGAAACCGTATCGTCCGATTCCAAAAGGGATCATCACTCCTAAGGAGGCCTATAAGGTCTCCTTTTTCTTGTATACGGTTGCGCTTCTTCTCTCCTTCGCCGTAAATATTCTCTTCAGTTTCTTTATTTTCCTCATCGCATTTTTCTCTATTACGTATTCACTACCGCCACGCATGAAAAAATTCCTTTTTCTTAATCAACTATGGGTCGCTCTCCCACGAGGTTTCTTTGGTATTGTTGGTTCCTGGAGTGTTTTTGGGAATCCTTTTGAACCACTTCCGCTCGCTATAGGATGTGTTGCTGCCCTGTTTCTTTTCGGAGGAACTGCAACAAAAGATATTTTGGATGCAGAGGCAGATCGAACCGTTGGAACTAAAACCCTGGTGAATGTTTTTGGAGTGAAAACAGCCGCATTTTTCTCGCTTGTTTTCATGACAAGTGCGTTTGGTTTGATTATTCCACTGGTGTATTTTCATATCATTCATGATACTCTTCTACCCCTTGCGTTTCTTGGTATTTTAAGTGTTCTTATCGGATGGTTGATGTTTCATAAACATAAAAATACAAAATGTGAAAACACATCAGCCTGGACGTTGATGTATGCAACATATTTTATCTTTGCACTCAGTTTCGCGGTGATAACAATTTCTTTTTCTGCATAAACTTGATTCGAATATCTAACAACAGCGCTATCACTGCAACAACAACTGCGATGAATACTAAGTAAAACCCTGAGCTAAATCCCCAGCTGGACTGCATAATTACTTCTTCTGATTCAATTGAAATAGCAAGTGCACCTTCGCCTTGGACAGCACCAATGCTTGTTTCAGTTAATTTTGTTGTCCCAAAATAAAACGATGACAGCAAGATACATAGAAGAACAACTCCAGCGATGCTTAACAGGAGTGCATATTGTTTTTTCTTTATTTTTTTCAACAGGATCGCAAGACCCAGGCTCAGACCAGCAAGTGATGCAAGCGGGACTATTGCTCCGAGAAACATAAGGAACATATCAGGCATTTCCGCGATATTAAGCGATGTTTCTCCATAGTACTTTCTTGTTTCAATCATTACTCCAGGGTTTACATACATTGCCGTGGTTTTTTCCGCTGGTGGTATCGTACTCGTACCAATAAACAGCCACCAGGGCTGGAAAAACGATAGGATAACAAGTAGGATAGCAAGACATTTTAGCAGAGACGGAAGTGAGAATCTTTTTAGTAATGTCAGCACAACAAGGAACCCAAACAACACAAGCAACAATACAGTGAGAACAACTGGGAGAAATGAATCAAGTGTCGTTACAAATGTAAGGTGTTTATTATTGGTTACTTCAACTTGTTTTACTCCTATAAGTTCGTCTTTTATATATGCCTTGATGGTATATTGGGCTGGAGGCAGGGACACTGTATTCTCCTTTGTTTCAACTACGGTTTGGTTATCGCGAGAGATCCTGAATTTGATATCATTGTCCGTAAGAGTATTTCCTTTAGAATCGAATAAATCAATCGTCAGATCAAAGACAGCAGAAAATTTTATTTGAATAATATTACCTGAATCAGGGATCGTTACATGAACATCGTCAACAAAGTCCCCATAACTAATTTGGAGGTTGTAATCCCCTGCAGGAATCCCTTCGAATGAGAACAGTCCTTTACCGTTCTCTTCAGGGGTTAGCTGAATGGTTCTGTTATTTTTGGATGTTACAAGCATTGGTGTAAGTTCAATACCTGGTGAAAGATCAAGAGTGTCGGTTACGATGACACTGAAGTTATAGAGTTCAAGGTTGACTTGTTCATTCAATTTCTTAATGGTTTTTTGTAGTTCCTTATCATAGATAACAAAATCTTTATACTCTGCTCGCAGTGTGTAGGGATCTCTCATATTGTAGGGAGCTTTAACAATTAATTCCCCGTTTTTTTGTGTAATATTTTCGTCGTAGAGTATACCATCTTTATTCGTCAACCAGCCATGGATTCCTGGTATCCCGCGTCCATGTTGATCAAGAAATGTGAATTTTATTGTTCGTTCCCATGTACAAAACACCGTCACCTTCGTATTCTTATCTAAATGAAGAATCGTTGACCCAGTGAAAACCTTCGTTGCATTCCCTCTTTTTAAAAACATCTTAACAAGGTATTCACCTTCCAAAACACTTGAGAACGTTTTTTTCGCTCTTGTAAAAAGTGATCGATTTGCAGCTCCTTCAACAATCAAGCGTCCCTCACGATAGAGTTCGATCCACATCACTGGAAACGCACCGCCACTTAGGTTGGACAGCCATGGATAGGTAAAATGTGTGCCTCCGAATCTGGTGATGATCGTTACATTATACCGTTTTTGTTCTCTTTCAAATGGAATATCACCAGAACGCTGACGCGACTTTACTAATGTTTGATATATAGTTGATTCTTTTTGAACAGCGGTGTATCCTCCAGTGTCTGATGCAAAGACTTCTGCATCAAACTGAACCATGAGATCCGATGGTATCGTTACATCATGACTATGTCCTGGTTTATATGAATGTCTCCCAAAATTAGTCGAAACGTAATCCACCTCAGTTCCAAGGAAGTTAACATACTCCTTTTCTGCGACTTTTAACTGGATGCCGTCACGTTCATCAGTCCCTGATGTGACGATTCCTTCGTTCGAAGCAAAAAGAACAGCATTTGCTTTTCCTCCTTTTCCCTCTCCATAACATAACCATGCTTCTTTTCCCAAGCTAGCATCATCCTTAAATGAGATGATCCATTCCCGGTCTTTAGTGGCAGGATTCTGATTTAATTGGTATTGTTCGATTTTATCATCCTCGCCGTAGAAATTCAGGTATGGGTAGATTTCTCCAAAGTTAAGAGATTCAACAGCGGCACTCCGTGCTTTTATTGAGATGAGAGAGCCAAATCGTCCGTCTACATTATCGATCCCTTGCACGGTCGCATCTTTCAACATCTCATGTTTAACATGAACATTTATTCGTTTTTCATCAAGGGGATAATAATAATATCTATACAGCGCGGTCGTCTGAATATCTTTCTTTTTTGATTCACTGATAATACCAAATTCTACCATTAGGTTTCCATCAACGAAGATTTTTTTATCAACAAAAACCTGATCGGAAGAGCTTTCATCTTTTTCTTTACTTCCATAGTAATACGAAAATGCAAATGATACGATCTGATCAGAGCCAAGAACATCAAATTTCTTGGTGTCTTTCTTTTGTTTTACAACCACTTGAGCGCAGGATCTATCTAAAAGCTGCCCTTCTTGTCCTACCCCATAGACACAATACCCGTCTTCCTTAATGCCGTAGAATCTTGCTTGTGCTGATACGTCAGGTAAGGGGGACGAAGAGTAGTTTGCATCTTCAACGCTCACATGATCCTTATAGTTTGGTTTTGGTGTTTCGCTATCTGTATAGTAAATGAAGTATCGCTCCGTTCCATCTGCGAAAGCAGGGATTAGGAATATGACGTTACATTCATTGATATAGGTTGTCTCTTCTGCACCTTTTATAATACGGTAGATTTGTGATTCAAGATCATACCATTCTTCTTCATACCAGCAACCAATTCGTATGGAGGTTTTATTTTCATTTTCCGTCCAACACGGTTTTTCGAAGGTGATACGCAGGTCGATTGGTTGGTAATGGGCTGTAGAATCGTTTGTTGGAATAGGAAGCTGTAATTCTTGTCGATATGACCATTCTGACCATTCTGTGTGCCAAAATGGAATTACATCTTCCTGCGAGGATCCTGGTATGCTTGCCGCTGGGAAGATAAACAGAAGAAGCATGGTGACTATGACGACGTTTGACCCTCGCATAGGTCTCCTTTCTTTATATTAATAATCGTTTCTATATAAAAGAGTTGTTTTCTGGATATAAGAACCTTTTTAATATAAGGACTTAGCCTAGTGCTTGTGTTTCTCCTTATCTTTTATAAAAATAACAGAAATCCCAATAATTTCGTATTAAATTGGTTGGATAAAATTTAGTTGCCCAAGTTCCCCTAAAATAATGAGTGCGGTGAAGCCTATTGCATAGAAAAGATACGTCACATACATCAATGACCATGCTGGTACGTTTTCTAAGGTTTCGCTTTGTTGTTGTTTGAGCATTAAATAAAAGATGAAGAAACTTGGTATGATGAAGATTGTAAGTGGTAACAAATACGAGTTAATCATGTGATAATGGACTAGAATAGGAATCATTGCGAACGGAACGATAAGAAAGGGGAGGGATATGAAGGCTGCTTTTCTGATGCCAAAGGTGTTGATAAGGGTTCGTGTTCCTGTTTTTCGGTCTGCTTCGCAATCAACAATATCTTTTGTAGTCATTGCTCCCATGAAAAACACGAGTGCTATCAAACCAATCATCAGCGGAACCATCTGGAACGGGTTACCAAATACGCTCCAGGAGGCAAGGATAGCAAACAATCCTCGAGGAATAGCGATCCAGACTTGGTTTACAAAGAGGAATCGTTTCATCCGTGGCGGAAGAGAATAGACCACAGTGAACAACATGATCAGGAAGACAAACACCCCAAACCATGTGTTAATCGTAACCGCACGAAGCAAGGCGAAGAGGTAAAGAATGTAGGCGATACTTTGTGCCTCATCACGCTCCACAACTCCCCGGGGAATCGGTCGGTACGGTTTTGATATTTTATCTGATTCTACATCTGTTGCCTGGTTCAATGCGTTCGATGCCCCGTTGAGAAGCGCTAAAGTAAAGCTTGCTTGACCAATGATGATCCACCAGTTCGGGAATTCAACGAACTTGTCGTTGTAAACAAGACTTGCGAACATGATAAACATAGAGACAAAAAAGGGTGGAAGTAAGGTAAATGGTCTGAGTAAATCGAAGTATCCTCTAAATTTTTTTGAAAGAAACCTACTTTTTGAATATGGTTCCTTCATGGTTAATTTTACTGACATTTCAACACCCTAATCAGGATACAGTGTTTGTAGGTAATGAGAAATTCCATTATATTTGTTACTGTGTTGGAAGTAGATACAATATACCTTTCTTTCTTCCTTTAAAAATATAACTAATATTTTTTAAAAAGTTACATAAACATTTCGACATGAGATGGACGTCGATAACATCTTTTTTTGCATTCGTGCTAAATCACAAGCACAGTTAATTCCCACGCCAGGATCCTTGGTGCAACCATCAACAAGATGGAGATTCTCTTTATCAGTAACGCATCAGCAGCCAGACCACTTCTACCTGCGCCAACGATGCACAGATGTCCCATTTCACATGTGTTTTTGTGATCAATTACATTCTCGGTCGAAAAAGTCGCTCACCGATGAGTGGTGTCAAGACGATATACCATGCAAGCGGAAATACAATCAATATCAACGCAATCCATAAATCAACAAAAGGAATGAGCATAATTGGTACAATAGAATAGCGTAAAAATGTCTGTGTCCCAATGAGTTTCTGTATCTTACCTCTATTAAAAGTTTTAATGGTCAATAATTTAATGCTTAGGTAGAGTACCCCTGCGATAAAAAGTGCCATGAGAATCACATTCCATATCTGATACTTAGACGGATAAAAAACAAAAGGAACAAAGATGAGTACCGCGGAACATAATCGAATACCCATGCCAAATGCCTTAAAACGGAGTGGAATGAAAATATTCGTACCCTCAACTTTAACTCCAGAGGCAAGCGCAATGTTGTTCACCCCCATAATAAAATCATGGTCAGCATCTTTAATGCCACCTTCCACTGCATTCATATGGAGTGTTTGATTAAAAGTAAGGATAAAAATAACCCAGGTGAGCAATGTTGGTGTGCCAAACGAAAGCGCACCAAACAAAAACACGAGCGCCATAGAAAGTGCGACTAAAAAATCAGTACCAGCCATTTTTTTACCATACAGATTATACATAGTGCCAAGTACACCGGCAAGAAAAATCCCGATAAATGCGAGTAATTTCAGATCGTCTAAAGTTTTTCCCCACCACAGGATCATAACAAAAAAGAATGCAAAGAGCACGCATAAGAAGGATATCGCGAGCGCATGTTTTCGCGGTATGTCTCCGCTGACTAATGGTTTTCCATGAAGATCCTTGACGAGTGTATCGAGCTCAACATCTGCGTAATCATTGAGCACAAAGCCAAAAATAGCTGAGAATGCACCAATAACAAAAAGCATCAAAAGGCCATATAAATCATTATGCACACCTACTGATAGAGCTCCAATAACTGGAGGAATAGCAAGGCCACCGAGACCTGGTAATCGTAAGAGTTTTGCATACGCATTTATTTTTTTTCTGATGATTGACATTTCTCTTTCTCCTTACTATTTTTAACTTCATCATCATAGAAATGAATGCCGCATTCTAATTTTTGCATACCTCTCCATCGTCCATCTCGCTCGTCGCCTCCTTTATCAATGGGAGCTGTGCAGGGGACACATCCAATGCTGGGGTAATATTGATCATGAAGTGGATTATACGGTAAGTCATATTTTTTTATATAAAGCCATGTTTGGTCCTTTGTCCAGTTATACATTGGATTTATTTTTATCGTTCCTCTTCCATCAACTTCTATGACATCTATTTCAGCTCTTGTTATGGATTGATCTCTTCTAATTGAACTTATCCAAACATTCTTTGTTTTTAAAACACGTAGTAACGGCTCAACCTTTCTATAGTGACAACATAAATCAGGGTTGGTTTTATATGCTTCTTTACCGATGGCTTCTTCTAACTGCTGTTCTGTATACTGTGTAGAGATATAGATAATATTTAACTTCCATTCTTTTTTTATCTTTTCTGCAAGTTTCAATGTTTCTTCAAAATGAAATCTTGTATCGATAAAATAAATGGGTACTTCTGGTAGTATATCTTTCACGAAACTCATTAGTACAATACCTGTATAGCCAAAGGATGTTGTCATCGCCAGCTCATCACCAAATTCTCTTTTAGCTATCAAGAGGATGTCGGGGATGCTTTTTCCTTGAAGTTCTTTTCGAAGTTCGACTATTTTTTTTAGATCATAGTTCATCAAGACACCTTACTGAAGAGTCAACGTACAAACGAACAGTTACTCGTAAGGAATTGGATCATTATACAATGCATTTAATATATTTTGATGGAAGAAAAATTCCCACACATTTTCTCGTAATGCGTATTTCCACAACTCAATTTGTTCGCTATATTCTATTAAAGGATAGTCAGTTCCAAACATACATTTCTCTTTAAGATAGGTATTGGCAGCTTGTATAAATTCCGGAGCTATATATTTAGGTCTCAACGCACTAAAGTCAAGGTACACATTTGGATGTCTCTGAGCAACAGCTAAAACAGATGGTCCAAATCCATTACCCGCATGAGAAATGATGATTTTTAAGGACGGGAAATCAACTGCTATTTCATCAATTAACTGAGGATGACCATGCCACATGTATGCTCCTCGCCAATAATGCATTGAACCATGAATCATAACCGGTTTTTTATATAATTCACAATAACCATACAGCGGATACAGCATCCTATCATTTGCATTTATTTTCTCAAAAAAGGGACTTATATTAATAGCAGCCACTTTATTTTCCTCACAACATCGTTGAATCTCTTGCAATGCAGGAAGAATACCATTGGTAAGATTTACTCCTGCAACAGGAATAATTTCGTGATGTTTTTTTGCTAATTCTACAATATGTTCTGTATCTTCTCTGTTTCCACCGCATACGACCATCTTCTCCACTCCAGCTTTCTTTGCATGTTTAATTTGTTCATCGACAGCCAGAGGTGTTAAACGATCGTGCATTTTGTACTTGGTTATATATTCTTTAAAATATGGTTTAAGATCGCTCGTCCACGGTCTTAATAATTGTTCTGTTCTCAGGCGAGATCTTCCATCAATTATTTCCATTTAGCTTTACCTCCATTTTAGATAATGCATATAAGATTAGATTAATAAATGTAGCTGATTTTGGTGGATGCTGTCAATCCTAGCATACATCAATCCCGCATACAGCAGATAATAACCGTTCATATTCAGTAGAATATCATAATGATTGCTCCATGAAGAAAGCATAATTTTTCAGAGGAATGTCCATATTATTTTGTTGGGTATAATAAAATAGAAAATAGGGTGGAAGAGGAATTGAGAGTAGGGGTAAGTATCATTGACAGACAACGTGTTATTGGTCTGTAGAGAAGAATAACTGGGATTCCGATGTCAGGAGATAATGTTAGGAACATCAAACACTGTTCGAATGGTTGAGCTCTAAAATGAAGACTAGTTGAAAGACAACCTTCTGAAATTTTTGTAGAATATTATTGATCTGGGTTGTTTCCCATGTTTGTGCTTCATCGCGTGATATAGCCAAGATTCACTAATTTTTCTAACACTTTCTCGACGCTTTCTTCGACAGTCTCTTTATCAGTATCAAGGATGAGTTCTTGGTGTTCTGGTTCTTCATAGGGATCGTTAACACCGGTGAACTGTTTGATTTTTCCTTGATGTGCGATTCTATGCCGTCGTAGGTTTGATTGAATCTTACCTTGAGGAGACATGCTACTGCTATGGTCTGGGGATCATGTCCTTTTAGTCCTCTGTTGTTGAGTTTCCATGGTAGTGGCAGGCAGCGAACCGCTTTGATCACCGCTTTGGTGAACTCGGCGGTGAAGTTGCGGTTCACATGGTTCGCAACTGTTGGATTAATCCTTTTCTTTGCGCATCCCATCCTACAAAGAACAAAGGCTTCCCTCCCTAATTATCTATTTCGGGATGAAGCCAACTATACAATAACATTTAAATATAATAGCTTACTACATGCTTCGTCATGATTGATCTTAACCAGCTATCTCCAGATGCCAAGAAAAAAGTAGAAGAGTTTATGGAGGCATTCGGCAACAAAGACGAATGGGAGAAATTTGAAGCGATAAAACCATTTATACATGATATCTATAAATTGTGGGTTGCTAAAAAACCTAAGGTCCAACCTGACGTAGGTGAGGCGTCATGTATATGTGCCCAATATAGTCCTTTGTGGACATTGATAATGATTAAGGATCCAGAAAGTACAGGTGGGTTTGTCTCTCTTGCTTTTACCCCATTTCCCAATGAAACAAAAGGTTTCGATGATATCTATCCGCTGGATATATCTATCTATGCTGTGCGTTTAGATTCATTACGATTCCCTGAAAAAGAGGTTGAGGTAAAAAAATTCTTTGCCGCATTGCACGACGACCCGGCATTTAAAAAATTTCCAAAAGCGACTGCAAAATTCGTCTTTTCAGGTATAAAAAATACGATAAAAGCTAAATTCATGCCCTGGAAAGAACCAAAATGGAAGCAGATTTTACGAGAGGAAAAATAAACTCGGCTGAGTGCTTTGAATAGCCCGCTCTCCATTTGTTTTTTCTTATGAATGTGGATATTATTAAAGATTATTTTAATACTGGTTTATTCAAAATGAAGATATTAATAAGGCGTATTGAAGGTGTAACCTGACTTCCGCAGGTGATCGTTCTTTTCTTGATTAGAACACATTTCGCACTTCACAAAATTTTTAGTTTTCAGCCAACAAAAAAGCCTAAAAACCTATGATCCGGGTGTTTTTCCACAAAAAA
>Ga0315274_10000558_pt1 | contig 58067 bp, 65 predicted proteins | sample YL17G02_20_MG_FD_203700 | JGI IMG/M metagenome (GOLD analysis project Ga0315274, IMG submission 203700) | Sediment microbial communities from Yellowstone Lake, YNP, Wyoming, USA - YL17G02_20 | ecosystem: Environmental > Aquatic > Freshwater > Lake > Sediment | place: USA: Wyoming | collected...
AGTAGCCATAACTATACTAGGAAAACTAAAAATTGTCAAGTGATATTTAGACTAACTAATAAAATTGCACCTGACTTGTGGCCAGGTGCAATTTATATTATGCGCAGGGACGGTTCTCTAGTTATTCTTCGATAAGAGCGAGGGTTTCGCCGACGCCAACGGTGTCGCCTTCGCGAAAGAAAATCTCGGTCAGGGTTCCGGAAGCAGGACTAGGCAGGTTAAAGGTGGCTTTATCAGTGGTGAGCTCCACCAAGTCGTCTTTTATATTTACCCTTTCCCCTTCGCGAAAATACCAGTAGGAAACCGTGCCCTTTTCAATCCCTTCGCCTAATTCGGGTAAGACTACTTTCGTCATCTAAACCCCTCCTTTTCTGTAACGCCTTCGGGACTAAGGGTTCTGCGATATTGAAGATGCGCCTAAATTCCTGTAATAGGCCTGCTTTAAGGTAATCAATTTGGACTTCCTTGCCTAAGACTGTCTCTAAAGAGGTCATCTGAATCTCCAGACCACAAGGACGAATCAGGGAGAAATTCTCTAAGTCGTCTTTTTTCACATTTAGGCTAATACCATGCAAGGTAATCCAGTTTTTGATGGCTACCCCTACAGAGGCAATCTTTTGCTTATCTATCCAGACACCGGTAAAACCCGGTTTTCGGATTGCCCTGATTTTGAAATCGGATAACAGTTCTATCGGGAGTTCTTCCAATTGCCTTAAATACAAATTGATATCTTTTTTAAAATAGTTCAAATTTAATATGGGATAAAACATCAGCTGACCAGGGCCGTGATAGGTGACATCGCCTCCGCGCTCGATTTCATATTTCTCTATACCTTTGCCTGCTAACTCTTCTTCAGAGACCAGGATATTTTTCTTATCCGCCAATCTGCCTAAGGTAATTACCGGATAATGCTGGCAGAAAATCAGCGCCGCATCCAGATACCCCACTTTGACCCCTTTGAGTAATTCCTTTTGGAACTGCCAGGTCCTGGCAAAATCCACCAAGCCTAAATCAAATACTTCAATCTGCATTATTTTAAGGCCTCCCCTATGGCTTCAGAAACGGTGGGATGGGCAAAAATGGTCTCTTGGATCTGGGAGATTTTCAGGTGCTGGGTAATAGCTAAGGTCAAAATCCCGATTAACTCGGTTGCCTGCGGGCCGATGATAGAGGCACCCAATATTTCCTGGGTCTTTTGGTCAGAGATTACTTTCAAAAAACCTTCGCTTTCATCCAGTATCCGCGCCATACCCAAACCTAAGAAATCAAATTTATTTATTTTTATTTCCCTGCCTTTATTCTGCGCTTCCTCTTCGCTTAATCCTACGCTAGCAATCTGGGGGTCAGTAAAAATGCAATTGGGAACTGCGGTATTGTCTGACTTTTTCGGATGGTCGGGCTGTGCCATGTTTTCTACGGCAACGCAACCCTGATAAGCAGCAAAATGGGCAAGCATTATTTTTCCCGTGCAGTCACCAGCAGCAAAAACAGTCGGAATATTTGTTTTAAGATATTCATCGATTAAGATTCTTCCTTTTTCTAAATTTATTCCCAGTTTCTCTAAAGCTAAATCTTGGGTATTCGCCACTCTGCCTATGCAAAGTAAGGTTAAAGCATAATCCTTCAAATCTACGCCGCCAGCATCGGTATTGGTGTGGATTTTAATCCCTTTCTTTTTAAAGATGGTTTCTAATTTTCTGGCGACTTCTTTATCCTGGCCGGGCAGAAGCTGCGGCATCTTTTCTACCACAGTTACCTGCGTGCCCAGGACGGAAAATAAACTGGCAAATTCACAGCCAATCACACCGCCCCCGATAATCAAAAGGGATGGGGGAATTTCTTTTAAATTTAAGATTTCGTCGCTGGAAATAACTTTTTTGGCGTCGAATTTTAGCGCCGGAAGTTCCATTGGTTTTGAGCCGCAGGCAATGAGGATAAATTTCGTTTTAATAATTTTATCTTCTGCTTTGACTTCTTGGGGCGACAAAATTTGTGCGGGCGCATTTAAAAAATCTATACTTTTAAGCATAAACTGCATTCCCGAGCGCAGTTGCTGGATAATCTTTTCTTTTCTTTCCTGAATTTTAAGGAAATCTATTTTGGGCGGCGTGGAGATATTTATGCCAAAGTTTTCTGCTTTCTTGACGAGGGTATAAACTTTCGCGGATTGAATGAGGGCTTTGGTAGGAATACAGCCCCGGTTAAGGCAGGTTCCGCCGACTTGGCCCTTTTCTACCAAGAGAACCTTCAAACCGAGTTCTTTTGCTTTCAGGCAAGCATTAAATCCTGCCCAACCTGCGCCAATGACTACCAGGTCATAGTCCATTATAATTTTTCAAGACCCGATTCATTCGAGATCGGGTCTTGAAACTGCTTGAAAATAAATGGGTTAGAAGACCCGATCTCGGCATGTTAGATGTTATATCGGTAGATTTTTAAGTTGTTCTTTTAAGTCTCGAGCGGATTTTAAAAATGCCTCTTTTTCCTGAGTATTTAAATCCAGCTCAATAATCTGCTCGATTCCTGATTTTCCTAAGCGACAAGGAACGCCGATACAGACATCTCTTAAGCCGTATTCACCGTTTGAGTATGCAGAGATCCCTAAAATTCGTTTTTCATCCTTAGCAATAGCGCGCACAATTTCATTGATGGCAGCTGAAGGCGCAAAATAAGCACTGCCGCTACCTAATAAAGCCACAATCTCTGTTCCGCGGTTAATGGTTTTTTTGACTAAATCTTGAATTTTCTGCTCGGGAAGGAATTCTTCTAAATTGATTCCTTTGATGGTGGTCAGCCGCGACAAAGGAAGCATCCCTTCACCGTGACTGCCAATTACGCAAGCAGAAATATCTGTGAGTGGAATATTTAATTCTTTGCTGATGAGGTTGGTAAATCGGGCAGTATCTAAACTAATGCCCATGCCCAAGACTCTGGCAGCCCTTAAGGCAGTGACCTTTAAAACATAATAAGTCATGATATCCACAGGATTAGTAACCACAATGACCACGGCATTAGGAGATAACTTTTTTATATGCCTGGATATATCACCTAAAATCAGGGCATTTTTATGCAGTAAATCTTCGCGGCTCATCCCGGGCTTACGCGCAAGCCCCGCAGTGATGATTACGATATCGGAATCTTTTATTTTCTGGATATCCTCGGTGCCCTCAATATGATAACTATATTTTAAGAACGGCTGCGCATCTTCCAAATCCAGAGCCTGGCCTTGAGCCAAGCCTTTGATGATATCTACAAGCAAAATATTTCCCAGGCCTTCCTGCGCCAAGCGCATGGCGGTTAATTTACCCACATTACCAGCTCCGATTATGGATATCCTCATCTTATTCAAGATCGGGTCTTCTAACTCTTTTATTTTCAAAGTGTTTCAAGACCCGGTCTTATTATTTAGTTAACTTTTTTACGATCGCCTCTGCCATTTCCCGAGTTCCGACAGCTGCGGGGTCATCGCGGTTGGGTTTCAAATCGTAGGTAACGGACTTACCTTCAGCTAAAATTTCTTTGACTGCATTCTGGAGTTTCTGTGCTGCTTTTTCTTCTTTGATATATCTTAACAGCAAAACGCCGGATAAAATCATGGCCGTAGGATTGACTTTATTTAAGCCCTGGTATTTAGGCGCCGCGCCATGTACCGCCTCGAAGACCGCCATATCTTGACCGATATTTGCACCGGGAGCTACTCCTAAGCCGCCGATTAGACCCGCGCATAAATCCGAAATGATGTCGCCGTAAAGATTGGGCAGCACCAAGACATCGTAATTGTGCGGCTTCTGCACTAACTGCATAGCCATATTATCTACAATGGCCTCCTGGAATTCTATTTTACCGGCGTAATCTTTAGCTACTTGGCGGGCGGTTTCTAAGAAGAGCCCGTCGGTAAATTTCATAATATTGGCTTTATGTATGGCCGTAACTTTTTTACGCTTATACTGTAGCGCATATTCAAAGGCAAAACGCAGGATTCTGGCTGAGGCAAATTGAGAAATAGGCTTTATGGAAATTCCGGAATCAGGACGAATCTTCTTTTTACCTAATTCCTCAATCTTCTCAATCAGCTTTTTGGTTTCTGGCTTTCCTTCTTCAAATTCAATCCCGGCATATAAATCTTCGCTATTTTCCCTGATTACTACCAGATCAATATCTTTATAAGGGCTTCTTACGCCGGAATAGGATTTGGCCGGACGCACGCAGGCATATAAATCTAATTCTTGCCTGATAGCCACATTGACCGAACGGAAGCCTTCGCCAATGGGCGTAATAATCGGCCCTTTTAAGGCGACTTTATTCTTTCTAATTGATTCCAGGGTCTCCTGCGGTAAGAGTTCGCCGTATTTCTCTTTAGCCGCTCCTCCGGCGAGCGCTTCCTCCCAGTCTATTTTTACTCCGGTGGCCTCAATACACCTCTTTGCCGCTTCTGCTACTTCCGGGCCGATTCCGTCGCCTGGGATCAAAGTTATTTTATGAGCCATTTTAATTAACGTAAGGCGCAAAATGCAAAGCGCAAAACTGCAGTGTAAAACTCAAAACGTTTTGAGTTTTAAGTTTTAGTTTTGCTCTTTGCATTTTGAGTTTTGCGCTAGAATTACACTTCCGGTAACTTCCCGTATTTCTTAAAGTAGTTTACTATGCCGCCTTCGCTTAATATCTCTTGCATAAACGGCGGGATAGGATTGATTTTATATTCTCTGTTTTTTGATAAATTTTTTATCTTTCCTAAATCTATATCAATACTCAACGTATCATTTTCGCCGATTTCTTCTGTCTCGGTCTCAATCAAGGGTAGGCCGATATTAAAGCCGTTACGGTAAAATATCCTAGCAAAAGATTTAGCCAAAACCGCAAGAATCCCCGCCTCTTTTATTACCAGCGGCGCCTGCTCGCGGGATGAACCCATACCGAAATTTTTACCGGCTACGATAATAGATTTACCCGGGACTATTTTTTTGTGAAAGCCAGGGTCGAGATCTTCCATAATGTGCTTGACTAATTCCTTCATATCCGTAATGGAAAATTTGTAACGGCCGGAAATAATAAAATCCGTATTGATATTATCCCCTAATTTTATCGCCTGGCCTGTTAAATTCATTTCTATAATTGCCGGAACTCCTCCGGGTTTTTCACTTTACTTAAGGCGACATCCAAAGTAATTAAACCCTGCTGGAAGAGTTCTTTGAGGTGCTTATCCATGGTCTTCATTCCGTACTGGCTTCCGGTCTGCATCAGTGTGGGTATCTGCTCTATTTCCTGTTCGCGAATCAGGTTGCGAATACCAGCGGTTGCCACCATGATTTCATTTGCCAGAATGCGGCCCTGACCGCTGGCGCGCGGAAGGAGTAACTGCGAAACTACCGCCTGCAAAGAATCTGCCAGCTGCAACTTTACCTGCTGCTGTTGATACGGCGGGAAGACATCAATAATTCTTCCGACAGTTTGCGGCGCATCCGGAGTATGCAGAGTAGCTAAAACCAAGTGGCCAGTTTCCGCGGCGGTCAAAGCCGTAGAAATAGTCTCCAAATCACGCATCTCTCCGACGACAATGACATTGGGGTCCTGGCGCAAAGCATGCCTTAATGCCTCGGCAAAAGAATGCGTATCCGCATAAACTTCTCTTTGTTTAATAATGGCTTTTTTATTGGTGTGCACGAATTCGATAGGGTCTTCGATGCTCACAATCAGGCATTCTTTTTCATTGTTGATCAGGTCGACGATTGCTGCCAGCGTGGTAGTCTTTCCTACTCCTGTAGGCCCGGTAACTAAAACCAAGCCATTGGGTTTACGCGCCAAATCTATAACTATAGGCGATAACCCTAAATCATCGATGTGCGGAATCTGTAAAGGCACGCGCCTGAAGGCTGCCTCTACCGAACCTCTCTGCAAATGAATATTCACGCGGAATCTGTCTAGGCCCGGAAGGGCAAGCGAAAGGTCTAATTCCAGGTTCCTTTCAAACATTTCCTTCTGGGGGTTGGTCAAAACGCTGTAGATAATCCTTTTTAAATCCTGTTTATTTAAAACAGGGAAATCTTGCCGGTGGAGTCTTCCGTCGATACGTAAGATCGGAGGTTCTGATTCAGTCAGATGTAAATCAGAAGCCTTTTTTTCAATACTCAACATCAGTAATTCTTTTATTTCGGCCATGGCTTACCTCTCTTTTTTACAAAAATTAATTACAAATAACTTCTGGGATCTGTGATTTTACCTTCCACTGCCGAGGCAGTCACCGTTGCCGGCGAGGCCAGATAAATAAAGGCATTGGGATTGCCCATCCTGCCTTTAAAATTTCTGTTCGCCGAAGAAATCACTACCTCTTGATCTGCCGGTACGCCGTTGTGTGTGCCTACGCAAGGGCCGCAGCCCGGTGCGACAATTACTGCGCCTGCCTTAATAAAGGTATCCACATAACCTAATTTCAAGGCCTCTAAAAATATGGCGCGCGAAGCCGGCGCAATAATAAACTTTACTCCTTTAGCGACTTTTTTTGACTTTAATATAGAAGCAGCGATCTTTAAATCCGCAATCCTGCCGTTAGTGCAGGTCCCCAAAAACGCTTCGTTTATCTGGGTATTTTTCAATTCATCAACGGATTTGGTATTATCTACGCTATGCGGAGAGGCAACCTGGGGTTTTAATTGGGAGATATCAAACTCTAAAATTTTTGCATATCCGGCATCTTTATCAGCTGCTTGCGGTTTAATTTTTTTATCGGTTTTATTCTTTAACCAAGAGGCGGTTATTTTATCCTGCGGCGTGAAGCCGGCTTTTGCCCCCATTTCTACCACCATATTACACATAGTAAAACGGCTATCCATATCTAATTGCTCAATTACCGGGCCAGAAAATTCAATCGCCTTATAGGTTGCGCCGTCAGCTTTGATTTGGCCGATAAGATAAAGAATGATATCTTTGGCAAAGATACCCTTGGGAATTTTTCCTTTAACGGTTATTTTGAAAGTCTCAGGGACTTTAAACCAGTTCTTTCCGGTAGCTAAACTAATCGCTAAATCCGTAGAACCCACGCCTGTAGCAAAAGCGCCTATTGCTCCGTAAGTACAGGTATGCGAATCTGCACCTATTACTAAATCTCCGGGAAGGATTTTTCCGGATTCAGGAATAACCTGATGGCAAACCCCGCAACCGATATCAAAAAGGCCAACGCCGTTTTCTTCGGCGAATTGACGCATCCGCTTATGAATCCTTGAGACCCCTTCATTCGGAGCAGGCGCATTGTGGTCAATAACCATGCAGAAATCAGTTTTTAACTGTTTGATCTCTAACTCCTTTAGTCTATCTAAAATTATTGCGGAAGTACCGTCCTGACCAAAAGCAAAATCTACTTTACAGACGGCAAAATCTCCGGCCTTTAATTCTTTCCCGGCGTGAATACTCAATATTTTTTCCGCAACCGTCTTCCCCATATCAAGACCGGGTCTTGTAATCCGTTGTGATTTAATAAGTTACACTTTTTTTAACCACTCTTCTAATCTGCCTATCCCTTTTTCTATCTGTTCTGTGCTGGTAGCAAAACTTAAACGCACATAGTCATCCCAGCCAAATCCTGCGCCGGGAATAACGGCCACGGAGGCTTCTTCAAGCACCCGGCTGGCAAAGGTAAGAGAATCCATTTTAGACTGGGAAATATCGCAGAAGATATAAAATGCCCCTTGGGGCTTGACTGCGCTTATTTTTTTGAGGCGACCAAGCCATTCCAGCATACAGTCCCTTCTTTTCTGGAATTCCTGGCACATATTTTTAGTAAATTCATCCGATGCGTTTAATGCCGCGACTGCTGCCTTTTGAGCAATGGAATTAGGATTAGAGGTGGAGTGGTCTTGGAATTTAGATATGGCTTCAATTATATCCGTAGGCCCGGCTAAATAGCCGATGCGCCAGCCAGTCATAGAATAACTCTTGGATAAGCCGTTTACCGTAATAGTTAAATCGTATATTTCCTTATTTAAGGAAGCAATGGAGGTGTGTTTGAGGTTATCATAAATTAACTTCTCGTAAATTTCATCAGCAACCAAAAAAATTTTATTTTTAACGCAGAATTCCGCGATTTCTTTTAACTCATTTAAATTATAGACGCATCCGGTAGGATTAGCAGGGCTGTTTAAAATCATGAGTTTGGTCTTTGCGCTCTTATGTTTCTCTAAATCCTTTACCGTTACCTTAAAATTATTCTCAGGCAGAGTTTTGACAAAACACGCAGTTCCTTCGCAAAGTGTAACCATCTCCGGATAACTTACCCAGTAAGGAGAAGGTATCAATACTTCATCGCCACGGGAAATCAAGGCAAATACAACATTAAAAATGCTGTGTTTTGCGCCGCAGGAAACTACTACCTGATTAGGAGTATAGTCTAAGGAATTATCCTTTTTAAATTTTGCACAGATTGCGCTTTTTAATTCCGGTATCCCGGTGGTAGGCGTATATTTGGTAAATCCTGACTTCAATGCTTCCACCGCCGCATCCTTGATAAAATCCGGGGTGTCAAAATCCGGCTCACCAGCCGCAAAGTTGACGATATCTTTTCCTTCGGCTTTTAATTTTTTGGCTTTGGCTGTTATGGCGAGAGTTGAAGAAGGATTTACTTTTTTTATACGTGCAGCTAATCGACCATCTATCCGCATAACTCTTTTAAATTTAGAGAGGACCTCTCTCTTTTTTAAATATATTTCTTAAACCCCCTAAAAACTTCTTGGGAGGTCTTTTGGTGATGGGCGGCTTCTCCTGCACTTCAACTTGCGTTTTGGTTTTCTTTTCTTCAACCGGTTTTTCTTTAGCGGAGGCAGGAGCTTCTTCGGTTTTAACTTCCTTAATCTCTTTAACCTCTTTTTCTTTTTTTGGCTTTTTTCTTTGCAGTTTTAAAATCTCGGTAAGCTCTAAAATTACCATCTGGGCATTATCGCCGCGCCGGGTACTCAAATTAAGAATTCTGGTATAACCACCGACGCGCCGGCTAAAACGCGGCCCGATGGTTGTAAAAAGCAAACTCACTAGCCTATGCTCTCCCAGTATTCTATAAGCCCGCCTTCTTGCGGCCAGGGTATTGGCTTTTGCCAGAGAAATTAATTTTTCTATCAAGGGCTTGGCTGCTTGGGCTTTAGCCTTGGTAGTCTTGATACTCTGGTGAATAATCAGGCTTCTGGCTAAGCTATTTAAGGTGGCTTTTCGCCAGCTGGTAAAACGGTTTAATTGTAATCTGGATTTTCGGTGTCTCATTTTTAATGAGCGCATAACTTACGGAGCACAAAGTGCGATGTAAGTTATTTGCGCGAATTAAATAAGTTCGGTCAAGCAACTTATGTTCGCTTTCGCTCCATAAGTTGCGACCTTACTTATTTGAATTTTTTCTTGTCAATCTGCATACCCAAGGTTAAACCCATTCCGGCAAGCAGCTCTTTTATTTCATTAAGGGATTTCTTGCCGAAATTCTTTAATATCAACATATCTTCTTCATTCCTTCTGACTAAATCTCCGATGCTTTTCACATTGGCTTCTCTTAAACAGTTGGAGCTTCTTACGGATAACTCTAATTCTGAAATAGGGAGTTTCAACTTTTCATATAAAGCAATTTCTTCTTTGCTCATCTCCGACTCTTCCTCAACCTCTTCGGGCAATTGGCCAAAGCTGACAAATATATCTAAGTGCCTTTGTAAGATATTAGAGGCATACAAAAGAGCGTCCTTGGGAGTTACGGCGCCGTTGGTCCATATCTCTAAAATCAATTTATCGTAGTCGGTCCTTTGTCCCACGCGCGTGTTTTCGATGGTAAAATTAACCTTTTTGACCGGCGTAAATACGGCATCAATAGGGATTAAGCCGATAGACCGGTCTTCTTTTTTATTTAATTCTGCCGGAACATAACCCCGGCCCCTGGCAACCTCCATCTCAATATGGAGCTTAGTGCTTTTGGTTAAAGTGGCAATGTGCAAATCCGGATTGATTATCTCGATGGTCTCATCGCCTTCAATATCCTTCGCCTTTATCTCTCCTTTAGAATCTTTGGAAATATAAATGGTCTTGGGAATTTTAGAATGTGAGCTAAGCACCAGACTCTTAATATTTAAGACGATTTCCGGAACATCCTCAAGCACTCCGGCGATAGTAGAAAATTCATGTTGCACTCCGGAGATTTTCACCGAAGTGACCGCACTGCCTTCTACAGAAGATAATAATACCCGCCTTAAAGAATTACCTAAGGTTACGCCATAACCTCTTTCAAAAGGAGCAGCGGCAAATTTACCATAGGTATCGGTGTAGGTAGACTCATCGCACTCCAGTCTTTTTGGTAATTGAAAATCTTTCCACTTTATACCCATCTATTTCCTCCTTATAAGTTGTGGCCTCACTTAGAATACAACTCTACAATTAACTGTTCCTGAATAGTGCTCGGTATATCTTCTTTTTCGGGTAATCTTAAAATCTTGGCTTTTAATTCCCCGGCATTCAATTCTAACCAGGAAGGCAGGGGCCTGTCTTTGGTAAATTCAATATTCTCTTTAATTCTATTCTGTGCCTTGGCCGCGCTCTTGACCTGGATAATATCATCTTTATCCACTAAATAAGAAGGGATATTCACTCTTTTTGAATTTACACTGATAAAATTATGCCGGACAGTCTGTCTGCCTTGCGCACGGGAAAGGGAAAAACCCAATCTAAAGATTACGTTATCTAACCTTCTTTCCAAAAGCTGCAATAAAATTCTTCCGGTTACGCCCTTGGACTTGGAAGAAATTTTAAAGTATCTGCGGAACTGTTTCTCCAGAATACCGTACATGCGCTTTACCTTCTGTTTTTCTCTTAATTGCCGGCCATAGTTAGAAATTTTAAGCCTGTTTTTACCGTGCTGACCCGGAGCATAACTCCTCCTGGAAAAGGGGCACTTGGGAGTTGCGCATTTTGTCCCCTTTAAAAACAACATTTCTCCTTCCCGACGGCACAATTTACAAACCGCATCGATGTATCTTGCCATTACACTCTCCTCTTCTTTCTGGGACGACAACCATTATGCGGAATAGGAGTAATATCTTTTATTGCCGTGATTGCCAGGCCCGCAGCCTGCAATGCCCGAATGGCTGATTCTCTGCCTGCGCCCGGACCTTTTACCCGCACTTCCACTTCCTTAATCCCGATATCCTTTGCCTTTCTGCCTGCATCTGTGGCAGCAACCTGTGCGGCAAAGGGCGTAGATTTTTTTGAACCGCTGTAACCGACGATTCCCGGAGCAGACCAGACCAGCACATTACCTTGTTTATCGGTAATGGAAATTACCGTATTATTAAAACTCGCCTGAATATGCGCAATGCCTGAGGTAATACCTTTAGCAATCTTTTTCTTTTTTGCTTTTTCTTTGGTCGCCATGCTTTAATTCGCTCCTTTTTTAGTTTCGGTCTTCTTCATCACTGCCATACCGCCCCTACGCGGTCCTTTTCTGGTTCTGGCATTGGTGCGCGTGCGCTGACCTCTTACCGGAAGGCCTTTTTTGTGACGTAAGCCCCGCCAGGAACCGATATCAATAAGTCTTTTTATATTCTGAGAAATCTCGCGGCGCAGGTCACCTTCAACTTTATAGCCCTTCTGTATTACGCCGGCGATGTGCATAATCTCCTCTTCGGTCAAGTCCTTTGCCCGTTTATCGGGATTGACGCCTGCTTCTTTAAGAATCTTATTGGATAGACTTCTGCCTATTCCATATAAATAGGTTAAAGAAATTTCAATTCTTTTTTCTTTGGGAATATCTATACCTAAAATCCTCGGCACGGCCTCGCTCCTTTCGTCGCTCGGAGTGTAAAGTTTTTAAGTGTAAAGCCCACCTTAAACTTACACACTAAATTATCCTTGTCTTTGCTTATGTTTCGGGTTAACACAGATAACCCGTACAATGCCTCTTCTTTTGATAATCTTACAACGGTCGCAAATCTTTTTTACCGATGCCTTGACTTTCATGGTTTACTTAACTCTGAAGGTAATTCTTCCCCGCGTTAAATCATACGGAGAAAGCTCTAATTTCACTTTATCGCCGGGTAATATTCTAATAAAATGCATGCGCATCTTTCCCGAAACATGCGCTAGCACACGATGGCCATTCTCTAATTCAACTCTAAACATTGCGTTTGGTAACGCTTCCACAACCGTGCCTTCGGTTTGAATCAGTTCTTCTTTCGCCATATTAACCCGTTAAGATCTCCGGTCCCTTCTCGCTAATGGCTACGGTGTGCTCAAAATGCGCAGAAGGCAACCGGTCCTTAGTTACTGCGGTCCAGCCGTTATCCAGAATCTCAGATTCCCAGGTGCCCATGTTTACCATCGGCTCAATGGCAAAAACCATACCCGGTTTTAATTCCGGGCCTTGATGCGGCCGGCCAAAATTCGGTATCTCCGGCTCCTCATGCAGGCTTAAACCAATCCCGTGTCCGACAAACTGCCGCACCACTGAGAAGCCGTGCTTCTCCACGTAACTCTGGATGGCATAAGAAATATCCGATAATTTATTGCCTATCCGGCTTTGTTTTATTCCTTCGGATAATGCTGTTTTAGTTACCTCGATAAGTTTTTTCGCACGGGAATTTACTCTGCCAATAGCTAAAGTAGTGGCTGCATCGGAAAAATACCCGGCGTAATTAATCCCTAAGTCCAGACTGATAACATCGCCTTCCCTGATTCTTCGCTCACCGGGAATACCGTGCACAATCTCCTCATTAATAGAAGTGCAGATATTTGCCGGAAAACCTTTATAACCTTTAAAAGCAGGGAGAGAATTTTCTCTGCGTAATAATTCTTCTGCTAGCCGGTCAATCTCTTGCGTAGAAACACCTGCTTTAATAAAATCTCTTAATCTTTGCATTATACGGGCCAAAATTTTACCGGACTGACGTAGCATCTGTAAATCTTTTTCAGACTTTAAGGGAATCATCGTGCTGACCTATCAACCCTAACATCTTATTTATCAGTATATCTGCCTCTTCATCTGCAGCCACGCGATATAATTTCTGTTTTAATTCATAATATTGAATTACCTCAAAGGATTCTTTCCGGTAAACTTCCAGCCGCTTTTTTATAGTTTCCTCTTGGTCATCGGCTCTTTGATAAAGTTTGGCGCCGCAGTTATCACAAATCATATTTACTTTAGGCGGCATATTCTTAATATGGAAATTTGCTCCGCAGACACTACAAACTAAACGGCCTGAAAGGCGCTGGATGATCACCTGTTCGCTTGTATCTAAATAAAATACCATGTCTATTGCCTGATTTATTTCTTTTAAAATTTCATCCAGTATCTTTGCTTGGCTTATATTTCTGGGGTAACCGTCCAGAATAAAACCTGCTTTTGCATCGGGTTTAAGAATTCTCTGCCTTAACATCTGCGTGACCAAATCATCGGGCACCAACGCCCCCTGATTCATAAATTCCTCGGCCTGCTTACCCAAGGCAGTGCCTGCGGAAACATTCTGCCTTAAGATATCGCCTGTAGAGACATGAGGCAAATTTAATTTCCGCGCTAAGACCTTTGCCTGGGTTCCCTTTCCTGCGCCCGGCGGGCCTAATAAGACAATCCTCATCTTCTGCCTCTAATTCTACCGGCGCTGATAAAACCTTCATAATGATGCATTAAAAGATGTGACTCAATCTGCTTGATAGTATCCAACATTACTCCTACGATAATTAATAGTCCTGTGCCGCCAAAAAAAGAAGCCACCAGATACGGAATTTTAAGCCAGGCCATAATAAAGTCCGGAAATATAGCAATCAGCGCAATAAATATCGCGCCTGCCAGGGTAATCCGCGTCATCACATGATCTAAATATTCGGCAGTAGAATTACCCGGCCGGATACCCGGGATAAAACCGCCGTATTTTTTCATATTTTCAGATAAGTCCAGCGGGTTAAAAACAATCGCCGTATAAAAGTAGCAAAAGAAGATGATCGTAATCGCATAGACCATGGTATAAAGCAAATGCCCGCGCACTAACCCTTGCGCCCATCTCTGAAAAGTAGGATTAGGAATAAAGGAAGCCAGGGTTGCCGGAAAAAGAATGATGGACTGGGCAAAAATAATAGCAATCACTCCTGCGGTATCCACTTTCAGAGGTATATATGTGGACTGCCCCCCGTAAATTTTTCTTCCTACAATCCTTCGCGCGTATTGCACCGGTATTTTTCTCTGCCCCTGGGTAATCAATACTACTGCTAAGACTACACCCACTAAAAACGCCGCCATAATCAGTAAGGTAAAAGGTTGAATTTGCCGGCGAGAAGGAACGAAAGGCGAAAGCAAAATAAATAACTGATGCAGTGCCGCGGGAATCCTGGAGATAATACCTGCGGTAATCACCAAAGAGATGCCGTTACCGATGCCTATCTCCTGGATTTGCTCGCCTAACCACATGATAAATATGGTGCCGGTGCTTAAGGTAAGCACGGTAAGGATGCGAAAGCCCCAGCCAGGGAACATGACGATTTTTAAACCCTCAAAGCGCTGGGGATCTTCAAGCCACAGGGCAATAAAAAAGGATTGAATTATCGAAAGGGCAATTGTTCCGTAACGGGTATATTGATTTATCTTCTCGTAACCGGCTCTGCCTTCCTTAGCTATTTTTTCTAGGCTCGGTATAACCGCAGTTAAAAGTTGCAGAATAATCGAGGCAGAAATATAGGGCATAATCCCCAAGGCAAATATAGTCAGCCTCTCCATTGCACCGCCGGAAAACATATTAATAATGCCAAATAAAGTTCCGCCCTGGGTTTTGGCAATACGATTGAAAAATTCAGCTAAGGCTGCACCATCAATTCCCGGCGTGGGTACGTAACAACCCACGCGGTAAACAGCAATCAGCGCTGCGGTAATCAGCAGCCGCCTTTTTAAATCCGGAATTTTAAAGGAATTAATAATAGCGCTAAGCATGGATAATCTCTACTTTTCCGCCTGCCTGTTTGATTTTTTCTTCCGCGCTTCGGGAAAAAGCATGCGCCTGGATGGAAATAGCATTCTTAACCTCTCCGTCACCTAAGATTTTTACTAATTTAGCTTTATCTTTGATTAATCCCGCTTTTTCTAATAACTCTAAAGTAACATTGGTTTCCTTGATTCTGTTTAAATCCACTAAGTTCACAATCTGAAATTCCTTTTTGAATTGGCTAGTAAAGCCGCGTTTAGGGATTCTACGAATCAAGGGCGTCTGTCCGCCTTCAAAACCCAGGTAAAAATCCCTTCCGGAACGCGAAGTTTGGCCTTTACTGCCTCGGGTAGAAGTTTTCCCGTGGCCGGAACCCGGTCCTCTACCTAAAAGTTTTTTGCGTTTATGACTACCAATAGGCGCAGTAAGATTATGCAATCCGAATCTTTCAATCGCTGCGGCCTTGACTTCGGCAGTAATCCCGGTTTTTTTCTTTCTAGGCGGGATTGCTTTTTTCTGCACCTTGGTCTTGGCACTCGGTTGAGGCTGGGGTTTAGCAACGGTTTTTCTCTTGGTAATCTTTTTTTCCATCAGATTATTCGCCTGTTGCTTTTTTTAAGTCTTTAAATTCATTAAACCTTGCATGGTGGCTCTAATTACATTGAGCGGATTATTGGATTTTAAACATTTGGTTAAAATATCTTTTATGCCTACTGCTTCGCATATCGCCCTCACCGGACCGGCAGCAATAATACCGGTTCCTTCTGAGGCGGGTTTTAAAAGCACTTTTCCGGCTCCGTATTTACCGATAATTTCATGAGGTATTGATGAACCCTCTAAAGGAATTTGGAAAAGCTCGCTCTTGGCTTTGGTTAAACCTTTACGAATTGCTTCTGCGACTTCATTAGCTTTACCAAAAGCAAAACCTACTCTTCCTTTTGTATCTCCTACTACCACCAGCGCCCGGAAAGAAAGTTTTTTGCCGCCTTTGGTTACCTTGGTGACACGATTAATGGCGATAATCTTCTCGATTAATTCTCTTTGCGGTTGCTCCGGATTTACTTTTAGCATTTTTTAAAACTCCATTCCTTGCTTTCTTAAAGTATCGGCAAAGGCCTTTACCCTTCCGTGATACAGATAACCGGCACGGTCAAAAACCACTTTAGAAATTCCTTTTTCTTTTGCCTTACGCGCAAAAACATCGCCGAAAAACTCTGCTGCTTTCTTATTTCCGGCATAAGGAAACTTCTCCCGAATTTCCTTATCTCTGGTAGATAAAGAAAAGAGGGTTCTGCTTTGCAGGTCATCGACAATCTGGGCATATAGGTTCTTTAAGCTACGGTACACTACCAGACGCGGCCTGTCTTGCGTAGATTTTACTTTTAAGCGAACGCGCTGATGCCGTTTTAATCTTAAAGTAACTTTTGCGTCCTTCATAATTACTCTTCCCTTATTTGGCCCCTGTGGCAGCCTGGGCTTTTCCTATTTTCTTTTTGACGTATTCATCCGCATAGCGGATCCCCTTGCCTTTATAAGGCTCAGGAGGAAAGATGTCGCGAATTTCCGCTGCTACTTTGCCTACTTTTTGTTTATCGATACCCGACACCACGATAATCGTCTGTTTGGGTGTTTCAATTTTGATACCTTCAGGGGCAGGAAAATTTACCGGATGCGTAAAACCAAGCTGCATGTTTAAATTATTTCCCTGCATTTGGGCACGAAAACCCACGCCTACTATTTCCAGCTGCTTTTTATAACCTTCGGTTACGCCCTTAATCATGTTTAAAACTAAGGCGCGGGATAAACCGTGCAGAGATTTATCTAATTTTGTATCGGCACAGCGTTTTACGAAGAGCTGATTATCTTTTATTTCCAAATTGATACGATAAGACAAAGAATAGTTTAATTTTCCTTTTGGGCCCTCGACAAAAACAATGCCGTCTTTGACTTCTACTTTTACCTCTTTGGGTATGGTTATGGGTTTTTTGCCTATTCTAGACATATTCTTTTACCAAATATAGCCGATAATTTCTCCGCCGGCACCTGTTTCCCTTGCTTGCTTATCAGTCAAAATTCCTTTGGAGGTCGAGACAATTGCCATGCCCCTTCCTCTTAAGACCGAAGGAATCTTTTTTTTCTTTAAGTAGATACGCAGGCCGGGTTTAGAGATACGCTGAATATTTCTGATTGCGCATTTACCGGCAATGTATTTTAAATAAATTCTTAAGATCCCTTGTTTTTTGTCCTCGATGAGTTTAAAATTATCAATGTAATTTTCACGTTTTAAAATTTCTAAGATGGACTTTAATATCCCGGAAGCAGGAACATCAAGGTTGTCCTTTCCAGCCATCACGGCATTGCGGATCATAGTGAAGGCATCTGAAATTAAATCTGTTCTCGACATCTATAACTCCTCTTCTAAAGGAAGGTTCTATTCACTAATCTATCTCTTGATTAGAACCGTCCCTACCATTTACCAACTTGCTTTTTTTACCCCAGGGATTAAACCCTGCCAGGCTAATTCACGAAAACAAATGCGGCAAAGTTTAAATCTTCTTAAATAGCCTCCGGACCTGCCGCAGATCGGGCAGCGGTTGTATTTACGCGAAGAGAATTTTGGCACCCTCTTCCATCTTTCAATTTGCGATGTCTTAGCCATTTAAAATTTTCACTCCTGATTAATCCGTGCCTTGAAAAGGCATGCCAAAAAGCCTTAATAACTCCTTGGCCTGCTCGTGATTTTTGGCGTTCTTGATCACAAAGGTAATATCCATGCCCTGGATGTGCGTGATTCTGTCATAATCGATTTCCGCAAAGATATTTTGTTCCGGAAGGCCTAAAGTATAATTGCCGGCTTTATCAAAAGATTCATTGGAAACACCGCGGAAATCGCGCTGACGCGGCAAAGCCACATTGACCAGCCGATCCATAAATTCATACATCATTTTGCGGCGAAGCGTAACTTTACAGCCGATCGGTATACCTTGCCTTATCTTAAAATTAGCAATCGCTTTTTTCGCCCGTCTTAAATTAGGCTTCTGACCGGTAATTAAACCCATTTCTTCCATGGCTTTTTCTAAAATCTTGATGTCCCCAATCGCCTCGCCGACACCCATGTTTACCACGATCTTCTCCAGCCGCGGAACCGCCAGCTTATTCTTAATGCCGAAGGCCTGCATCAGCTGCGGAATAATCTCATTCCTGTATCTGTCTAATAAACTGGGTGCCATTAAATTACCTCATTACAACTCTTACAAAATCGGGATTTTGTTCCGTCTTTTAAAATTCTAAACCCTACGCGCGGAGGATGATTACAATTTTTGCAGAAAAGCTTAAGCTTAGAAATAGTAATCGGTTTTTCAATAGATACGACGCCGCCCTGCTGGTCCTGCTGGGTTTTGCGCTTATGTTTCTTTACTAAATTAATCCCTTCTACCAAAGCGCGTTTTTCTTCGGGAAAGATCTTTAAAACCCGGCCCTTTTTTCCGGTATCTTCTCCTTGAATTACCTGCACTGTATCATCGCGTCTTATTTTATACATCTTCGTTCCTTAGCTGACCATGCGAAACAACGATAACTAAATTACTTCCGGAGCTAAAGAAATAATTTTGGTAAAATTCTTATCTCTTAATTCTCTGGCTACGGGCCCAAAAACACGGGTGCCTTTAGGGTTAAGTTGTGGGTCGATAAAAACCACGGCATTGCGGTCAAACCTTAATATAGAACCATCTGCACGCCTAATCGGAGCCTTTGTCCTTACGACTACTGCTTTAGCTACTTCTCCCTTTTTGATAATGGCCTCGGGAGCAGATTCTTTGACATTCACATTAATGATATCTCCTAACTCAGCAAATCTGCAATTTTTTTTACCCAGCACGCCGATAAAGGAAACTCGCTTAGCGCCGGTATTGTCCGCTACATCTAATATACTGCGCAATTGGATCATTTTTTAAGCTTTGGCTTTTTTTCTTTTTCTGTTTTATCCGGTTCAGTTTGAATAATTTCCGGTTCCTTAATTTCAGCGTGCGGCAACTGTGCTTTTTTCAAAATCTTAACCAATCTAAAACGCTTATCCTTAGATAAAGGCCGGGACTCCCGGATAAGCACGGTATCTCCTGCCTTGGCTGTATTCTTCTCATCATGCACTTTGAACTTAGTATATTTTTTAATAATCCGGCCGTATTTCGGATGCTTGCCGGTCTGCATTACTCTGACCACAATGGTCTTAAGCATCTTTGCGCTTAAAACCGTCCCGATAAATTCCTTTCTTTTACCCATTTTTCTTCTCTTTCATTTCGCGCAAAATCGTCTCAATTCGCGCGATATCTTTTTTAACCAGAGAAAACAGGTGCGGTTTCTCTACGCGGCCACTGTAACGTTGTAGATTTAATTTGGCCAATTCTTCTTTTAAGGTCTTTTCTTTTTCTAATAACTCTTCTGGCGAAAGATTGCGTAATTCCTTGGTTTTCATTTTATTTATTTATGCGTGCGCGTAATAAACTTGGTTCTAATAGGCAGTTTATGCGCGGATAACCTAAAACACTGCCGGGCAAGTTCCTCCGGAACGCCGCCCAGCTCAAACAAAATCCCGCCTCTTTTTACTGTGCAAACCCAATGGTCGAGTTCGCCTTTACCTTTGCCCATCCGCACTTCTGCGGGCTTCTTGGTGACCGAATGATGCGGAAAAATCCTAATCCAAAGTTTTCCGCCTTTATGTAATTGGCGGGCTAACGTTACGCGCACTGCTTCTATCTGGTTATTCTTTATCCAGCCGTTCTCTAAAGCCTTCAGCCCAAATTCGCCAAAAGCCAAATTAGCCGAACGCGTAGCTATGCCGCGCCGCGTTCCCCTCTGTAACTTACGATACTTTACTCTTTTGGGCATTAGCGCCATCTTGGCCTCATCTTTTAACTTGCTTTAAGCCTCTTGGTCTTTAGCCTCTTGCGCTGGCGTAGCCGATTTTTGGATACCGGCTTTAGTAAGAATATCACCTTTATAAATCCAAGTTTTGATTCCGATATAACCGTAGGTAGTAAGACTTGCGGAAAAGCCATAATCAATATCTGCCCGCAAAGTGGATAAAGGGACTTTTCCCTGTTTATAAGTTTCGGTGCGGGACATCTCTGCGCCACCTAACCTACCGGCACAGCAAACCTTAATTCCTTGTGCTCCGGAAGATAAAGTCTGTTCCATTGCCCGTTTTACTGCCCGGCGGAAAGCCACTCTTTTTTCCAACTGTAAGGCGATATTTTCCGCTACTAATTGCGCATCCAGGGCCGGCTGCTTTACTTCCTCTATATCAATAGAAACTTCTTTTTTGGTCAGGCTATTTAAGTCCTCCCGTAATCGCTCGATATCTGCGCCGTGCCGGCCGATGATGATACCGGGCCTGGCAGTCAAAATACGGATTTTCAGCCGGTCGGCCAATCTTTCGATAATGATCTTAGAAATAGCTGCGTGTTTAAATTTATCTTTGACGAACTTCCTTATCTTATAATCCTCTTCGATAAAAAGCGCGTAATCCTTTGGTTTAGCAAACCAGCGGCTATGCCAGGTCTTGATGTAACCGATTCTCAGTAAAAATGGACTAACTTTCTGCCCCATCTTTTTAGTATGTAGTAGTTAGTATGTAGGTCGTAGGGAAACCTAATCCCTACCTACTACATGCTACCTACTAGGTTTTTAAATCTAGTTCTATTTTAATATGCGAGGTCCTTCTTAAAATAGGCGCCGCTCTGCCGAAAGCAGCGGCTTTATACCTTTTCCACATCGGGCCATCGTCACAAATAATCTTTGAGATATAAAGTTGTTCCGGATTAAAGCCTTTTACCTTGGCATTAGCAATGGCCTGCCTTAATATCTTGATCAGGTATTCTTTAGGCCTTTTATTTAAATTAAGCAGTATCGATTCTGCGCCCAAAACATCCTGATAACGGATTAAATCGGTAACCTGCCTGACCTTCTTAGGTGAAATACGCAAAAATTTTGCTACCGCTTTTACTAACATATGCTTATGTCTTTTCCGCAGCTTTCTTTGCCTTTACGCCACCGTGTTTTCTAAATATCCTGGTAGGCGCAAACTCGCCTAATTTATGTCCGACCATATTCTCAGTAATAAAAACCGGGTTGTGTTTTTTACCGTCATGTACGGCAAAAGTCAAGCCTACAAAATCCGGAATAACAGTCGAGCACCTGGACCAAGTCTTGATAGCCTGGCGAAAGCCGGTGCGCCGCGCCTGCTCCACTTTCCTCAATAACCTCTCTTCGACAAACGGGCCTTTTTTTAATGACCTGGGCATTTTTATTTCCTTCTTTTCAGAATAAACTTATTTGAGTACTTTCTCTTTTTTCTGGTTTTAAAACCTTTGGCGAGCTGGCCCCAAGGTGATACCGGATGAGGATTACCTTGTCCGGATTTTCCTTCCCCTCCGCCGTGGGGATGGTCTACCGGATTCATTGCCACGCCTCTGACTGTGGGCCTAATGCCCATCCAGCGGCTTCTGCCGGCTTTACCTATGCTTGCTGCCCCATGTTCAATATTGCCCGCCTGACCAATGGTAGCATGACAATCAAGTCTAACTAATCTTACTTCTCCAGAAGGAAGCCTGATATGGGCATATTCGCCTTCTTTGGCCATAATCTGGGCCGAGCTTCCGGCAGAGCGCACGATTTGTCCGCCTCTACCCTTGGTTAATTCTATATTATGAATTGGCGTTCCGGCAGGAATATATTTTAAAAGAAGACAATTGCCGGTTTTTATTTCTACATCCTTTTGGTTAGAAGAAATAATCTCATCTCCGACTTTTAAACCCAAAGGCGCCAGAATATATTTCTTTACTTTGTTCGGATACTCAAGCAGGGCAATGCGCGCGGAACGATTCGGGTCATATTCAATAGCCACTACCTTTGCCGCAACATCGTATAAATCCCGTTTAAAATCGATAATCCTAAGCATGCGTTTGTGGCCTCCGCCGATATGTCGAGTCGTTAGGCGGCCATAAACATTCCTGCCGCCGGTTTTTTTCAGCGGAAGAGTTAAGGATTTTTCTGGTTCCCCTTTGGTAATTTCGGAGAAGTCGCTTCCAGTCATAAAACGCCGCGAAGGCGTTGTCGGTCTAAATTTTTTTATTCCCATCTTTTTAGTATGTAGTAGTTAGTATGTAGGTTGTAGGGAAAACCTAATCCCTACCTACTATATGCTACCTACTGACCTTCTATTTTCTGGCCTTCTTTTAAAGTCACAATTGCTTTTTTAAAATCCGGTGTTTTACCCAGCTGATACCTGACCTTTTTTAATTTTCCTAAAGATACAAAAGTGTTTACTGCCTTTACCTTTACCTTATAGATCTCCTCTACGGCGCGCTTTATCTGAATTTTATTACTGGATTTATTCACCAGAAACAGATATTTATTCTGCGGCTCATGTTCAATAGTGGATTTTTCCGTGCGAATCAAAGCCCTGATTATATCGTGAACGGAATTCATTTTTTCAGCCTTTTAGTTAATTCGCCAAGCGCATCCTTGGTAACAACTAATTTAGTGTGCGCTAAGACCTCATAGGTATGTGTATCCCTGGCAAAATTGACGTCTAAAAAATCAATGTTGCGCAAAGCTAACTTTGCATTATTATCTATTTTGTCCACCAATAAAAGCAGGCTCTTTAAAGGAGCGATTTTTAAATTGGAAAATATCCTGGCCGCTTCTTTGGTTTTGGGTTTATCGATGCTAAAGTTATCCAGGACAATAAAATTATTCTCTTTTAACTTTGTGCAAAGCGCAGACTTCAAGGCCAGCTTCTTTATCTTATTGGGTAAAGTATAAGAGTAATCCCGCGGATGCGGCCCAAAGACTACTCCACCGTGGCGCCACAGCGGTGAACGCGTGGAGCCGACGCGCGCCCGGCCGGTCCCCTTTTGCTTCCAGGGTTTGCGGCCGCCACCGGAAACTTCTCCTCTGGTCTTAGTTTGCGCCAGGCCCTTTCTCTGATTAGCCAGAAACATAGACACTACTTGATAGATTGCTGACTTATTGACCGTGCCGTCAAAGACTGCCGAATCAAGCTTAACGGTGTCTATTTCTTTGCCTTCGCTATTATATATAGGTAAGGTGATGGCTTCCATCTTTAGTTTGTAAGTTCGCTAATTCTTGGGTTCTCGGGTTATGGTGTTGGTAAGTTCTCGTGTAATTTGAACGCAAGAACTCACGAACTAAATTTTGTTTTTCTTCTTCGCCTTCTTAATCGTCAAATAACTGTTTTTGTGCCCGGGAACCGCGCCTTTTACCAACAAAAGGTTATTCTCCACATCCACTTTTACAACTTTTAAATTCTGTACGGTAACCCTACAGGCTCCCATATGGCCGGGCAGATGATGCCCTTTCCAAACTCTACCCGGAGAAGTAGAGGAACCTATGGAACCGACGCGGCGGTGCGACGTTGAACCACGGGTTTCTCCGCCGCCAGCCCAATGCCAGCGTTTCACTCCGCCCTGAAAACCCTTGCCTAGAGAAGTACCGGTAATATCCACAAAATCTCCGGCTTTAAATAAATCAATCTTAATTTCATCGCCGACTTTATAATCCTTGCCGGCATCCTTAGAAACTTCGCGCACCAACTTGCGCGGGGCAATATTTAATTTCTTAAAGTATCCCAAGGCGGGTTTTTTGAGGCGCGATTCATTTTTTACCGTATCAAAACCCAGCTGCACAGACTTCTCCTTAACCGCTAATACCGCACAGGGCCCGGCCTCAATAGCGGTAATAGGAATCATTTTTCCCTCTGCGCTAAAAACCTGCGTCATGCCGATTTTCTTGCCTAAAATACCTGTCATGTTTAATGAGCACATAACTTATGGAGCATTGATATTGACAATCTTCGACATAAGTTATGTGTGCGAATTAAATCCGCCATGCTTCGTGGCGGATGTCCTTATTTTATTTCTACATCTACCCCCGCAGGCAAATTCAGCTTTTTGAGCGCGTCCACCGTTTTAGAAGTAGGCTCATAGATATCGATCAGCCGTTTATGCGTAGAAAGTTCAAATTGTTCGCGCGACTTTTTGTCGATTACCGGAGAGCGCAGGACCGTATAAATCTCCCTTTTTGTAGGAAGAGGTATAGGCCCGGAGATTTTAGCTCCGGTGCGCCTGACGGTCTCTACAATATCTCCCACTGCCTGGTCTAAAAGGCGGTGGTCATATGCTTTTAGTTTTAGTCTAATCTTCTGCATTTTAAATGAGCGCATAACTTACGGAACACGAAGTGTGACGTAAGTTACTAGCGCGAATTTAATAAGTTCAGCCAATAAACTTACGTTCGCTTACCCGCCTCACCGGTCGAGGCAGGCGCTCCGTAAGTTTAGGCTTCACTTACGCAATAATCTCCGCAACCACTCCTGCGCCTACGGTGTGTCCACCTTCACGGATAGCAAAACGCAATTCTTTTTCCATAGCAATAGGCACAATCAATTCTACTTCCACAACTATATTATCGCCGGGCATAATCATTTCCACGCCTTCAGGAAGTTTTACTGAACCGGTAACATCGGTCGTGCGAAAATAGAACTGCGGCCTGTAACCGGTAAAGAACGGCGTATGTCTTCCGCCTTCTTCTTTAGTCAAGACGTAAACCTGAGCTTTAAATTTGGTGTGCGGAGTAATGGATTTAGGCGCAGCCAAAACCATACCGCGCTCTAAATCTTCTTTTTCAATACCTCTTAAGAGTAACCCCACATTGTCACCTGCCTGACCTTCGTCAAGAAGCTTTCTGAACATTTCAATACCGGTGACCACGGTTCTTCTTATCTCGGGTTTTAATCCCACGATATCTACTTCTTCGCTTAGTTTAACTTTGCCTCTTTCAACCCTACCCGTGCCTACGGTTCCTCTACCCTCGATGCTGAAAACGTCTTCTACTGCCATGAGGAACGGTTTATCCATGTCTCTGACCGGCAAAGGAATAAACTCATCCACTACCTTCATTAAATCCACAATTGCCTTGCAATCCGGGTTATTCATATCTCCCGCGGCATTCATTGCATTTAAAGCACTCCCCTTGATAATTGGGGTCTTATCTCCAGGGAAATTGTACTTGGTCAAGAGTTCCCTGACTTCCATTTCCACCAGGTCAATTAATTCCTTATCTTGAACCATGTCGGTTTTATTCAAAAACACCACCATTGCCGGAACGTTCACTTGCCTAGCCAGAAGGATGTGTTCTCTGGTCTGGGGCATGGGACCATCAGCAGCAGAGACCACCAAAATAGCACCGTCCATCTGCGCGGCTCCGGTGATCATATTTTTGATATAATCAGCATGTCCTGGGCAGTCGATGTGCGCGTAGTGCCGGGTAGCAGTCTGATACTCAACATGAGAAATGTTAATGGTAACCCCTCTTTCCCTCTCCTCGGGTGCGTTATCAATGGAGTCATAGGTTCTTACTTCAGAAAGGCCCTGCTTGTTTAAAACCATGGTGATTGCTGCGGTAAGCGTGGTCTTTCCATGATCAACGTGACCGATTGTTCCAATGTTTACGTGTGGCTTAGTTCTGACAAATTTTTCTTTAGCCATCACTCCACCTCCTCTTAATTTTTTTCCTAAAGTAAAATTTTTTAAAACCTCGCTGGCACAAATCCAGAAATAATTTTCTCTGCTATATGCGAAGGCGCCTCGGCATAATACGAGGGCTCCATTATATAGGATGCGCGGCCTTGAGTAAGAGAACGTAGCCTCGTAACATAATTGAAAATTTCGGCTAAAGGCACATACGTTCTGATAATTCGTACATTTGCCCGCGTGGAAAGCGAGACTACCTTGGCGCGCCGAGAATTTAAATCTCCGATTACCTGCCCCATATATTCCTCAGGCACAACAATCTCCATATCCATAATCGGCTCCAATAAAATCGAATTTGCTTTTCTTAATCCGTCATTAAAACCCATGGCTGCGGCCATCTGAAAAGATAATTCCGATGAATCTACTTCATGATAGGAACCATCAACTAAAGTAACGTTGACGTCCGTAACCGGATAACCGGCTAAAATTCCGCTTCTGGCTGCGTTCATCACTCCCTGTTTTATCGCGGGCAAAAATTCTCGCGGAATAACGCCTCCTTTTATCTTTTCTTGGAAAGTAATGCCTCTGCCCGGTACTTCCTGGGGCTGCATTTCTAAAACTACATGGCCGTATTGGCCGTGGCCGCCGCTTTGCTGAATAAATTTTCCCGTAGAGATGACTTTTTTGCTAATGGTTTCCCGATAGGCTACCTGCGGCTCGCCTACGGCCGCTTCGACATTAAACTCACGGAGCATCCGGTCAACGGAGATCTCCAAATGCAGTTGTCCCATTCCGGAGATAATCGTCTGTCCGGTTTCCTGATTATACGTTACCCTAAAGGAAGGGTCCTCTTCTTGCAATTTATGTAAAGCCAAGCCTAATTTGTCCTGGTCCTGCTTGCTTTTCGGCTCCACTGCCTGCTGGATTACGGGCTCAGGAAAATGCATGGATTCAAGCAATATAGGATTTCTTTCATCGCAAAGCGTGTCTCCGGTTTTGGTTTCTTTCAAGCCCACGGCTGCAGCAATATCACCGGTAGAAACTTCTTCAATAATCTCCTGCCGGTTAGCGTGCATCTGCACTAATTTTATGACGCGCTCATTCATCCGTTGCGAAGCATTATAAACATATTCACCGGACCTTAGATTCCCGGAATAAACCCTTAAATAATTAATCTTTCCCACATAAGGGTCAGTGGTTACCTTAAAACATAAGGCGCAAAAGGGTGACTCATCGGAAATAGTTCTTTCTTCATACTCGCCACTTTGCGATTCCGTGCCTTTTACCAGCGGTTTATCGCATGGAGAAGGTAAATAGTTACAGACAGCATCCAAAAGCGACTGTATACCTCTATTTCTTAATGCTGCACCGCATAAAACCGGCACAAAGCTGTTCTTTAAAGTTGCCTTTCTGATATTTTCTTTTAACTCTCTAGCGCTAAATTCTTGACCCTGCACAAACTTATCCATAATCGTCTCATCTAAATCCGCAAGTTTCTCCAATAATCTATTACGATATTTGTTCACCTCATTTAGAAGTTGTGCGGGAACTTCTATTTCGTCGAATTCTTTTCCGCTTTTATCCTTATAAACGATTACTTTTTTATCAATCAAATCAATTACGCCGTTAAAATTATCCTCTTGGCCATAAGGAATTTGTACGGCTGCAGCATTGGCGCCCAATTTCTTATGTATCTGCTCGATGGTATCAAAAAAGTTGCTGCCGATCCGGTCCATTTTGTTGACAAAAGCTAATCGGGGAACATTATAACGGTCAGCCTGGCGCCAAACGGTTTCGGATTGTGGCTCAACCCCACCTACTCCGCAAAAGACAACTACGGCGCCGTCTAAAACCTTTAAAGAGCGCTCTACCTCTACGGTAAAATCAACATGACCCGGCGTATCAATGATATTAATCCTAAAATCTTGCCAATTACAGGTAGTACAAGCTGCGGTAATAGTAATGCCTCTTTCCTGCTCTTGAATCATCCAATCCATCGTAGCCGTGCCTTCATCCACTTCGCCGATTTTATAGGTTTTCCCTGTATAGTAAAGAATGCGTTCGGTAGTAGTGGTTTTACCTGCGTCTATATGGGCGATAATCCCGATATTCCTTATTTTCTCTAAAGCGATTTTTCTTTTTATCATCTTACCAGCGAAAATGCGCAAAGGCCTTGTTTGACTCCGCCATCTTGTGCGTATCGTCTCTTTTCTTTATGGCCGAGCCTTCTCCTTTATATGCGGCCATGAGCTCTTCAGCAAGTTTCTCCTGCATGGATTTGCCTTTTTTTGCCCGCGCAAAATCTCTTATCCAGCGTAAAGCTAAAGAAGCACCGCGTTCCTGCCTGACCTCAATGGGAATCTGATAGGTTGCCCCGCCTATACGCCGGGGTTTAACTTCCAGGCGCGGCCGGGCATTTTCGATTGCTTTATGAAAAACTTTTAGCGCATCCGTTTCATTAAGCTGCTGTTTTACAATTTCAAAGGCACCATAGACCATCCTTTCGGCCACGGCTTTCTTGCCTTTTAACATCACCATATTAATAAATTTGGCTACTATCTTACTGTTAAATTTCGGGTCAGGTAGAATTTCTTTTTCTTGCGCTTTTCTTCTTCTCATTTTAAATGAGCGCATAACTTACGGAACACAAAGTGTGACGTAAGTTATTTGCGCGAATTTAATCCGCCAATGTTCGCCACAATGCTTTGGCGAACCCGCCAATCTTTATGGCGGGCTTTGTGGCGGACTCACTTATTTCGACCTTTTGGCTCCGTACTTAGAACGCGATTTCTTGCGCTGATTCACTCCTGCGGCATCCAGCGTTCCGCGCACAATATGGTACTTTACTCCAGGTAAATCCTTGACGCGGCCACCCCTGACTAAAACTATAGAGTGTTCTTGCAGGTTATGGCCTTCGCCTGGAATATAAGCAGTAACTTCTATGCCGGTAGTTAATCTCACCCTAGAAATCTTTCTTAAGGCAGAATTGGGTTTTTTCGGGGTCATCGTGCGCACCTGAAGGCATACTCCCCTTCTTTGCGGGCAACCCTTTAAAGCCGGCGATTTTGACTTTTTTCTTTTAGCTATTCTACCTATTCTGATTAATTGCATTATCGTAGGCACGTTTCTATTCCTTTGCTGCTTCTGCCACCAGTTCTTTAGCTATGTTTTTCTTTTCGTCATTACTTTCCTGGCCTAATTTAACTATCTCGATATCGCGGTAAGTATGAAAACCCGTTCCTGCCGGAATAAGATGGCCGACAATTACATTCTCTTTTAACCCGTATAGCTCATCGCGCTTGCCTGAACAAGAAGCCTCGGTGAGCACGCGCGTAGTCTCTTGAAAACTGGCTGCGGAAATAAAACTCTCCGTCGTCAAAGAGGCTTTGGTAATCCCTAATAATAAAGGCGTAGCCGAAGCCGGCTTTCCGCCCTTTTTGATTACCCGCGTATTTTCTTTCTGGAAAATCCATTTATCAACCTGCTGCATCGCCAAAAATTCCGTATCGCCGGCGTCTTCGATTCTGACCTTCTTTAACATCTGCCTGATAATCAACTCAATGTGTTTATCATTAATGCGCACGCCTTGCAAACGATAAACCTCCTGGACTTCATTGACTAAATATTCCTGTAAGACTTTATCGCCGCAGACCCTTAAGATATCCTGCAAGACCACCGGACCGTCGGTTAACTGCTGGCCGGCAATAACCTTGTCGCCCTTGTAGACATTAGGATGCTTGCCGTGCGGAATAATATATTCTCTTTCCATTCCCGTAGGAGACTTGACGATAATTAAGCGCTGGCCTTTTTTGCTCTGGCTAAATTCTACAAAACCGTCTATTTCGCTGATGATTGCCGGATCTTTCGGGTGCCTGGCCTCAAATAATTCTGCCACGCGCGGAAGACCGCCGGTAATATCTCTGGTTTTGACGATTAAACGCGGAATCTTGGCGAGAAGATCTCCGGCATCTACCTTTTGACTGTCCTTTACTAAAATATGCGCTCCCGCCGGAATAGGATAAATTCCCAAGACTTCCTTCTTGTCATTTAAAATCAATATCTGTGGATGATATTCCTGTTTATGCTCCACAACTACGCGTTCAGTCAATTTCGTTACCGGATTTAACTCTTCCCTCACCGTGACATTTTCGCGTAAATCCTCATATTTGACAAAACCGCCTACTTCGGTAAGGATGGGTGAGGTATAAGGATCCCAGCGTACAAAAGCTACGCCTTCGCCGATATCTTCGCCATCTGGAATGCTTAAGAATGCGCCTTGCGGCACAGGATACCGCTCCAGCTCCCTTCCCTGTTTATCATTTATGCTGATGGAACCGTTTCTGTTTAAAACGATAAATTCTTTGTTTTTAGTCGTAACTCTTAAGCCGTGGTATTTCACTAGACCTTTATTCTTAGATTTGATCAGGGACTGCTCTACGACCCTGGAAGCAGTGCCGCCGATATGGAAGGTTCTCATGGTTAACTGCGTTCCCGGCTCGCCGATACTCTGCGCGGCGATAACCCCTACTGCTTCGCCAATCTCCACGAGTTTCCCTATAGCCAAGTCTCTTCCGTAACATTTAGCACAAGCGCCTCTTTCAGATTCGCAGGTCAGAACACTGCGGATGCGGATTTTTTCAATGCCTAATCTCTCGATGACTTCTGCCTTCTCTTCATTAATTATGCTGCCCTGCTCTACAATAACTTCATCGGTAATAATATCGACAATATTATCTAAAGCTACTCTTCCCACGATGCGTTCCTTAAGACTGACTACTACTTCATCGCCTTCGATAATAGCCGAAACCGTAATACCGTTTAAGGTTCCGCAGTCATCTTCAGCGACGATAACTTCTTGGGCTACATCTACGAGTCGGCGGGTAAGGTATCCGGCATCCGCGGTTTTTAATGCCGTGTCTGCCAGACCCTTGCGCGCACCGTGAGTAGAAATAAAGTATTCCAAAACCGTTAATCCCTCTCTAAAGTTAGCGGTGATAGGGTTTTCAATAATCTCACCAGAGGGTTTAGCCATGAGACCGCGCATACCGGCTAATTGTCTTACCTGCAGCCTTGAGCCCCTGGCTCCAGAATCCGCCATCATAAAGATAGGATTAAAGGGATCCATTTCTTTAAATAAAAGGTCAGAAACCCTATCTGTGGCATGCGTCCAGATATCTATAACTTTATTGTAGCGCTCTTTATTGGTAATAATACCTTTGCGATATTGCTCTTCAACTTTTGCCACTTCAAGTTTTGCTTCTTTTAATACCTCGGGTTTTGCTTTGGGAATCTCTAAATCATCTATCCCGATACTAATACCGCCCAAGGTAGCAAAGTTGAAACCTAATCTCTTGATATCGTCCAATAAGACAATAGTGCGTTGATGTCCAAAACGTTTATAACATTCCGTGACGACTTCAGAAGTATTACCTTTGTTTAACTCCTTATTGACAAAACCAAAGCCCTTGGGCAAGAGCTGGTTAAAGATAACCCTGCCGGCAGTCGTAGTAATAATCTGTTTTTCTGCGATAAGTTTTTTCTCATTCATATCGAATACAGAATCCACTCTCAACCTGATTCTAGTGTGCAGGTCAATTATTTTATCTTCGTAGGCAATCAGGACTTCATCCGGATGGGAAAATAGTTTATTCTCACCTTTTCCCTGTAATTTCTCTTTAGAAAGATAGGCTAATCCTAGGACAATATCCTGCGTCGGCGTAACAATGGGGTCTCCGTTGGCCGGAGAAAAGATATTATTTATGGATAATATAAGAATTTTTGCCTCAATCTGTGATTCTAAAGATAAAGGTACGTGTACTGCCATTTGGTCACCGTCGAAATCAGCGTTAAAGGCAGTGCAGACTAAAGGATGGATTTTGATGGCTTTCCCTTCGACCAAAATAGGCTGGAAGGCTTGAATGCTTAAACGGTGCAAAGTAGGTGCGCGGTTTAAAAGAACGGGATGGTCTTTGATAACTTCATCTAAAATATCCCAGACTTCAATCTTTCCGCGTTCGACCATCCGGCGGGCACCTTTGATCGTATGCACAAATCCTTTTTCTCTTAATTTCCTGATGATAAAAGGCTCAAATAATTCCAGGGCCATCTGTTTAGGCAGGCCGCATTCATGAAGTTTTAGTTCCGGCCCTACCACAATTACCGAACGGCCGGAATAATCTACGCGCTTACCTAAGAGATTTTGCCTGAAACGCCCCTGCTTCCCTTTGAGCATATCGGAAAGCGACTTCAAAGGCCGGTTATTGGCCGCCATTACCGGACGGCCGTGCCTGCCGTTATCCAAAAGCGCATCTACTGCTTCCTGTAACATACGTTTTTCATTGCGGATAATTATCTCCGGCGCATTCAATTCAATAAGTTTATGCAATCGGTTATTGCGATTGATTACGCGGCGGTATAAATCATTCAGGTCCGAAGTAGCAAATCTTCCGCCGTCTAAGGGAACCAACGGTCTTAAATCCGGCGGGATTACCGGTAAAACCTCTAAGACCATCCATTCCGGACGGTTGCCTGACTTTTTGAAATCTTCGACGACCTTTAAGGTCTTCAGGGTCTTGCGGTTGCCAAGTGCTTCTTTGGATTTTTCCAGATCCTGACGTAATTTACGCGAATAGGCATCCATGTCTAAATTCTTAAATAAATCCCGGATAGCCTCGGCGCCGATCTTGGCCTTAAAAGAATTCTGTCCGTATTTACTTACTGCTTCCTGATACTGTTCTTCAGTTAAAAGCTCTTTTTTCTTTAGCGGCGTAGTGCCAGGGTCAACTACTACATACTCTTCATAATAGATTACTTTTTCTATATCCCTTAGACTCATTTCTAATAAAGCTGACATGCGGCTGGGCACTACTTTGAAAAACCAGATATGCGTAACCGGTGCGGCCAATTCAATATGGCCCATGCGCTCGCGCCGGACCGAAGAACGGTCTATGGTAACGCCACAGCGGTCACAGGTAATTCCTTTAAATTTTATACCTTTATATTTACCGCAGTTACACTCCCAGTCCCGAACCGGGCCAAAAATCTTTTCGCAGAACAATCCGTCCTTTTCCGGCTTTAAGGTGCGGTAATTGATGGTTTCGGCTTTCTTTATTCCTCCTTTTGACCAAGAGCGAATAACCTGCGGCGAAGCAATCTTTACCGAAATAGCATCAAATAAAACAGCTTCTTCTTTTGCCTTCTCGGTGCGAATATCCAAACACAAACCCTGCAATTCTTTGATTAAAACATTGAAGGATTCCGGCGTGCCGTGGGTAAGACGCTGTTCTCCTTTGACAATGGCTTCATAAATGCGCGTTCTGCCAGAGACATCATCGCTCTTTACGGTAAGCATCTCCTGCAGACTAAAGGCAGCTCCGTAAGCCTCTAAAGCCCAAACCTCCATTTCTCCTAATCTTTGCCCGCCGAACTGGGCTTTGCCACCCAACGGTTGCTGGGTAACTAAAGAATAAGGGCCGATGGACCGGGCATGGATTTTCTCGTCCACCAGATGGATTAGTTTCATCATATAGATGTAACCGAGGGTTATCCTCTGTTCAAAAGGCTCCCCGGTATAGCCGTCGTAAATCGTGATTTTGCCGTCTTCGGGTAAACCTGCTTTTTTCAGCATCTCTTTAATTTCTTCTTCGCTGGCGCCATCAAAGACACAGCTGTCAAAACTCAGGTTTAAAATCTTGGCTGCCCAACCCAAGTGGGTCTCCAAGATTTGTCCGATATTCATACGCGAAGGAACACCCAAGGGATTTAAGACCATCTCAACCGGAGTACCGTCGGGAAGGAAAGGCATATCCTCTTGCGGTAATATCCTGGCTACTACTCCTTTATTTCCGTGTCTTCCGGCAAGCTTATCTCCCTCGGAAAGCTTGCGTTTTGTAGCGATATACGCTACTACTCTCTTTAAGACACCGGGAGGAAGCTCATCGCCGCGTCTGACTTTTTCAATCTCATGCTCTTCCTCGGCTAATAATTCCTGAATCTGCTCATCAAAGGAAGTGGACAAAATTTTTGCTTCCTCATTATCGCCGAAATCCATCTTTTCTAATTTGGATTTATCTACACCCAAAAGTTGACTCAAGCGCGCTGCTTTTTCCGACTGAATAAACTCTATCTCCTGTTTATAGTAAGCCTTTAATTCCCTGATTTTGGCTAATTCTTTAGTTTTTTCTTCCTTGGATTTTCTACCGCGATCTTTACGCTGGAATACGTGCACATCTACCACCACGCCTCCTACTCCTGGCGGAACGGTTAAGGAAGTATCGCGCACATCCGAAGCCTTTTCTCCGAAAATAGCGCGCAGGAGCCTTTCTTCCGCAGAAAGCTCGGATTCTGTTTTAGGAGTGACCTTACCTACCAGAATATCTCCGGGGCCGACCTCTGCGCCAATATGAACTATACCATCTTCATCTAAGCTCTTCAGCGCTTCTTCGCTGACATTGGGGATATCGCGGGTTACTTCTTCATTTCCCAGGCGCGTCTCTGTGGCTTCGATTTCAAACTCTTCTACATGGATAGAGGTAAAGGAATCGTCCTTAACCAATTTTTCGCTTACCAGAATTGCGTCTTCAAAGTTGTATCCGCGCCAGGGCATAAAAGCTACTAAAAGGTTCTTTCCCAAAGCGAGTTCTCCGTTTTTGGTCGCTGCGCCATCAGCAATAACTTCACCTTTTTCTACGCGTTCGCCCAATTTTACTTGCGGCCGCTGATTTATACAGGTATCGGCATTTGTACGCAAGAATTTAGAGAGATGATAAATCTTTTTTCCCACCTGAATGGTGGAACTATCTACATAGGTTACCCTGCCGGATTCTTTTGCAATTACCACTGTACCGGTATCGCGCGCAACCCTGGCTTCCATTTGCGTTCCTACCACGGGCGCCTCGGTAAACATCAAAGGCACGGCTTGCCTCTGCATATTTGAACCCATAAGCGCACGGTTAGCATCATTATGTTCTAAGAAAGGGATTAAAGCGGCGGCCACCGAAACTAACTGCTTAGGCGAGACGTCCATATATTCAACCTGCTTGGCCGGAACTTTAGGGAAGTCGCCTTTATATCGGCAGGAAACTTCGCGTTCTACAAAATAACCCTCTTCATCTAAAGGGACGTTGGCCTGGGCAATAATTTTTTCTTCTTCCAGATCCGCAGTCAGATATTCAATTTTCCGGGTAACTCTTCCGTCTTCAACTTTGCGATAAGGAGTCTCTAAGAGCCCCAAAGAATTAATCCGGGCATAGGTACTTAAAGAAGCAATTAAACCGACATTTGAACCTTCGGGTGTTTCAATCGGACAAATCCTTCCGTAATGCGAAGGATGTATATCTCTGACTTCAAAACCGGCGCGCTCGCGCGATAAACCCCCAGGACCTAAAGCGCTCAGTCTCCTTTTGTGCGTCATCTCTGCCAGAGGATTAACCTGGTCCATAAATTGGGAGAGCTGGCTTCTACTGAAGAAGTCGCGGATTTGGTTGGAGAGAAGTTTGGAATTTATTAAATTGTGAACGCTTAAGTTTTCAAAATCACCGAGCATGATTAAGCGCTCTCTGATGGAGCGTCCGATTCTGCTCATGCCGATGCGGACTTGATTCTGCACCAGGTCTCCTACGGTCTTGACGCGGCGATTTCCTAAGTGGTCAATATCATCAATTTTTCCTTCGCCCTGTTTTAACTTAATTAAGTACTCAATGACCTTAATTACGGTAGCAGAATCCAGAATCCTTTTTTCCAAAGTTACATCCATACCCAATTTTCTGTTCATAATAAACCGGCCGACGCGTTCTAAGTCGTATCTATTGGGGTCGAAAAATAAACGGTAAAATAAGGCCTCGGCTGCTTCTCTGGTCACCGGCTCAGTGGGTCTGAACTTGCGGTAAAAATCTGAATAGGCTTCTTCTTTATTCTTGGTGTAATCTTTTTTTAAGGTATTGAGGATTTCCGGATACTCTTTACCAAAAACAGCGTGAATCTCTTTGTCGGTGGAGAAACCGAGTATCCTTAAAATCTGGGTGGCGGGAAAGTTTCTGCGTCTATCTACGTAAACTGAGATGGCTTCAGATAAATCATATTTAAATTCGAGCCACGCACCACGGGAAGGGATGACGCGGCCGTAAAATATCTTCTTACCTGTAGGATGCATCTCCTCTTCGAAAAATACGCCCGGAGAACGCTGCAATTGAGTGACTACTACGCGCTCTTCTCCGTTGATAATGAAGCTGCCGGTCTCGGTCATTAAAGGTATCTCGCCGAAATAAGCATCCTGTTCCTTGGTTTCGCTAGGAGTGGTGAGTCTGAATTTTACTTTCAGGGGCGCGGCATAGGTAAACGCCCTTCTTTTAGATTCCGCCAGGTCATATTTGGGTTTTCCTAAAGAATAACTGATAAACTCAAGCTTTATGGAACGGTTAAGGTCTTCTAAAGGAAAGATATCCTCAAATACTTCCTGTAATCCCTGATGTTTACGATTGCCCGGCACCGCCCCCATCTGGAGAAATTCCCGATAAGACTCAAGCTGCACATCCAGAAGATAAGGGATCTCGTAAACCTCTTTTATTTTGGAAAAATTTTTACGTTTAGTCATTGTCTGGTTAATTAGTTAATTAAAACTACTCACTAACTTACTTAAGTTCGACGGTTGCGCCTGCGGCTTCGAGTTTCTTCTTCATCTCTTCAGCTTCTTCTTTGGGTACGTTCTCTTTGACCGGCTTAGGTGCGGCATCTACCAAATCCTTGGCTTCCTTCAAACCCAGACTGGTCATTGTCCTTACCTCTTTAATGACGGCGATTTTGTTTGCACCGGCGCTAGCTAAAACAACGGTAAAGATACTCTTTTCCTCTTGGGCAGCTGCTAGGCCTGCGGCGGCTGCACCGGCTACGGGTGCGGCCATCATCGGCATATTGGCTAAGACCCCGAACTTCTCTTCCAGGGCCTTTACCAAATCCGAGAGCTCTAAGACCGACATACCCTCGATAGATTTGATTAATTCATCAAATTTTTCTGTTGCCATTTTTTTCTCCTTTCGTCGAATAAGTATACTCTCATATTACTTAACTTGTCTTTTTTAGTTTTATCTGTTCCAAACAATAAACCAATTTTCTTAAATTTCCTTTTAAGACTCCCGCTAACCCAAAAAGCGGCGACTTCAAGCACATAACTACTTTCGCCCGCAGGACTTCTTTAGGGGGAAGTTTTGCTAAGGCTTCAATATCATTTTTAGCCAGGAATCTTTTCTCTAAAAAACCGGCTTCAAATCTTAGCTGTCCGTGTTCTTTGGAAAAGCCGTACAATACCTTACAGGCATTCACCGGTTCACCTTGAGCAAAGATTAAACCGCAGGAACCCTCGATGAACTTTAAGGAATCCTGAAGGCCAAAATCTTTTAAGGCGCGCCTGGCAATGGTATTCTTTACGATAAAAAGATTTGCCCGTACGCTTTTTAAGGATTGCCGTAAAGTTGTCAAATCCGGGCTGCTTAGCCCGAGGCACTTTATGATAAAGACGCTGCTTGAATCTTTTAAGCTATTCTTAATACGGCTCTCCGAATTCTCTTTAAAAATTGCGCTGATCTTTTTCACCCCTTTAGAAACCTCCAATCATCACCCCTTTAGAAACTGCTAATAATTCTATTTATTAGCTAAAATTTCTAACGGGGTTCATAGGGTAATCCTTAAGCTGGGATTCATGGTTGAGGCAATAAATAAACTCTTTACAAATTTTCCTTTTACCGTAGTAGGCCTTGCCTCATTAACTGCCTCAATAATCCGCGAGGCATTCTCATAAAGTTTTTCTTCATCAAAAGACACCTTACCCACAGATAGATGCATCCCACCCTGTTTATCGACGCGAAACTCTACTTTACCTTTTTTAATATCTTCAATCGCCTTGGCAATATCCGTGGTCACCGTTCCGGTTTTAGGACTGGGCATCAGCCCACGGGGACCTAAAATCTTACCCAGTCGCGATAAATCCTTCATCATTTCAGGTGTAGCAATCGCACAATCAAAATCTAAAAAGCCTGCGCTTACTTTACTAATCAGGTCTTCGCCGCCTACATAATCCGCATTTGCTTCCCGGGCAAAACGCTCATGTTCTCCTTTACAAAAAACAGCGATCCTGACTTTTTTGCCGGTGCCGTGCGGAAGCACAACCGTGCCGCGTACCATCTGGTCTGATTTTTTTGAATCGACATTTAAATTAAAATGTAAATCCAATGAGGCATCAAACTTCGGAGGTTGGGTTTTCTTTAAAATAGAAATTGCCTCCTTTAGTTGATAAGTTTTTCCCGCGTCAACCTGCTTTGATGATTCCTTATATCTTTTGCTACGTGTAGGCATTATCCCTCTACCGCAATACCCATGCTTCTGGCTGTGCCTTCGACAATTTTCACTGCTGCATCCATATCCGAAGCATTCAGGTCTTTAATTTTTTGTCTGGTAATCTCTTCGATTTGCTTTTTGGTTACCTTACCGATTACCTCTTTGCCGGCTGTGCCTGAGGCCTTGGCTAAATTTGCCGCACGCTTCAGCAGAACCGAAGTAGGCGGACTCTTGATAATGAAGCTAAAAGTCTTATCTTCGTAAACACTAATGACTGCCGGTAAAATTAAGCCATCCCTGCCCTTGGTCTGCTCGTTAAATTGCTTGCAGAACTGCATAATATTTACGCCATGCTGGCCCAAAGCCGGCCCAACCGGCGGAGCAGGATTTGCCTGCCCTCCGGGGACGTGTAATTTAATTTGGGCTACTATTTTTTTAGGCATAACTTAAATCTTTTCAACTTGCCAATATTCTAATTCTACTAGCGTGGCCCGGCCAAAAATTGAAACGCTTACCTTTAATTTACCTTTTTCCGGATGAAGCTCGTCAATAGTGCCATTAAAATTCACAAACGGGCCGTCGGCTACCCGCACCTGTTCGCCTTTCTCAAAAATGGTCTTAGGGATTGGCTTGGTGTGCGTCTGCTCTACCCTCTTTAAGATATTATCCACCTCGTTCTGAGGCAGAGGCATGGGTTTTTTTCCTAAACCGATAAAGCCTGTTACGCCGGGAGTAGTCTTGACCAGAAAATAAGTCTGGTCATTTAGCTCCATTTCCACCAGAATATAACCCGGAAAAAATCTTCTTTGCGAAACTCGCTTTCTTCCGGAGCGAGTTTCCAAAACCTGCTCTGTAGGAATAACCACCTGGATCATTAAATCTTTCAGACCTCCGGCGGCAATTCTATTCTCTAATGATGTCTTTACTTTTGCTTCTAACCCTGTCTGGGTGTGCACCACGTACCAATTACTCATCTTACTTGAATAATAAACTTAATCCTTTGGAAAGTAGAAGATCAATGATTCCTATAAATACGGCCATAATAAAAGTAATGGCAATCACCACAAGGGTTGAACCTATTAATTCTTGACGCGTTGACCAGGAGACTTTATTTAATTCTGCTTTTACTTCGTTTAAAAAATTTATCGGTTTTTTTAGTATATCCATACAATTTTACAATAAGTTATTTATCCACAGGAGCGGCAGGAGTCGAACCTGCAGTGACGGTTTTGGAGACCGTTGGTTTGCCATTAACCGACGCTCCTATAATGTAGAGCCGTTTAGTCCCGAATGCAGTATTCGCCTCTGTACTTCCTCGGGATCCCGAAAAACAACTTCACCAAGTGTTCTATTCGGAACCAATTAACGGACGCCCCTATTTAAATGAGCAGCCAACTTACGGAAGCATAAACGACATAAGTTGTAGCGCAGCGTCTGCGAATTTATTTAATTTCCTTATGCGGCGTATGCTTACGACAGAACTTGCAAAACTTGCTTACCTCTAATTTATCCTGCTGTTTCTTTTTATTCTTTGTCGTTGTATAATTTCTATTTTTACAGACTGTGCACTCTAAAGTAATTATCTCTCGCATTTTAGTATGCTTCGCCCCGTACTAGTTTCAAGCTGGAGACGGGAATCGAACCCGTGACCCCGTCCTTACCAAGGACGTGCTCTGCCGACTGAGCTACTCCAGCGCAGGCAAGACACGGGCTTAAAATAAAAAAAATCCACCATTCAAGAATTTTAAAAAATTCTTTTTAAATTTTGTAGCCTTTATGTAGCGTGGAAAATCCTCAGAAAGGCTTTTCTGGGATTTACGTGAATGATATAATATACATTAAAAAATCTGAATTGTCAATCTTTTTTTATAATTTTTGGAGATTTACCAGGTTTGCAAAGTCTTGCAGGCTAAGGCGTTCGGGGCGGATGTGGGGGTCAATCCGGTAAGTAGTAAAGAACCGCTCTAAATTCTTTTCGGCGATGAGCCCCTTTAGGCTGTTCCTTAAGGTCTTTCTCCTTTGATTAAAAGCTGCCCGGATAATTTTAAAAAGCATCTCCTTGTCTTTTATTTTTACGGGTGGCCCCTCCCTTATTTCCAGCTGTAAAAAACAGGAATCGACTTTGGGTATGGGCCTAAAGCAGGTCCGGGTAATAAAAAATAGTTTTTTAGGCGTGGTATAATACTGGATAAAACAACTGAAAGAGCCGTAATCTTTACTACCGGAGGCGGCCGCCATTCTTAAGGCGAATTCCTTCTGAACTGTGAGAAATATAATTTCGATTTTATCGCCGAAGGTCAGGAGGTGTCCGATAATGGGAGTAGTAATATAATAGGGGATATTACCTATAACTTTAATTTTATTTTTGAATTTTACGAAATATTTTTTAAAATTAAAATCCAGGATATCTTCATTGATAATTTTTACATTTTTATTTTCTTTAAGATTTTCGGCTAAAATCTCACAAAGTGCGGGATCTATTTCTAAGGCAAAGACTCTGCCGGCATGGCTAGCTATTAACCGGGTTAATTCCCCCTTACCCGCACCTATCTCCAATACCGTATCAGAAGGTTTAAAATTACAGGCAGCGATTATTTTCTTTTGAATATTTTTATCGATGAGAAAATGCTGTCCTAAGCTTTTTTTAGGTTTAAGGTACATTTTATCGCCAGCTGAATCGCAGCTATTAATGAAGAGGGATCGGCTAACCGGGGTTGACCGGCAATATCAAAAGCTGTTCCGTGTAAAGGCGAGGTTCTCACAAAAGGTAAGCCCAAAGTAAGATTTACGCCGGTTGAAGCATCTTGCATCTTTAAGGGGATTAATGCCTGATCGTGATACAGGGCAATTACGCAATCGTATCTGTTAATACTGGCCTTAAAAATAGCTACGTCCGACGGCAAAGGGCCATCCACAAAAACCTTACTTCTCATCAAGTGTTTTATCGCCGGTTTGATTATCCGGTTTTCTTCGTTACCAAGAAGCCCGTTGTCCGAAGCATGGGGATTCAAACCACAAACCACGATACGCGGATTCCTGATTAAAAATAGTTGTTTTAAAGCAATATCGGTCAAAAGAATCGTTTTGTAAATATCTTCTTTTTTTAACTTTAAAGGGACTTCTCTTAAGGCCAGGTGTCTGGTAACCAGAGAAATCTTTAACTGCTTATTCAAAAGCATCATCGCAAAATCCTTACAGCGGGTATGTTCGGCTAAATATTCAGTATGACCCGGCCAAGGATAACCGGCTAAGTTTATGGCCTCCTTAGAAATAGGGCAAGTGACTAAGCAATCAATCTCTTTTTTTTTGATTAATTCTAATGCCTTGTTCAGATACTCGATAGAAGCTCTTCCGTATTCTGCCTTGACTTTTCCGAAAGAAAAATTTTTGCGGGATACATTATGCAAATCTAGGAAGTTAAAGTTTCGAATTTTGCCGGCCTCATCGGTAGGCAGGCAGAAATTTTGAATTTTACTAAATACCCAACTATCTCCAATTACCAAAAATTTGGCTCGTCCTTTTAACTTTGGTAATGCTTTTAAGATAATTGCCGGTCCAATTCCCGAAGGATCACCCAGGGTGATTCCGACTTTAGGACTCGTAGATTTTGATGTAGGCATTTTTTTTGAGTTCCTCTAGCCACTTAGCCATGCCTCCCTGGATTTTGCGGTTGAATAGAAATTCATTAATTTTATCTTGTACTTCAGAAAGGCTCTGTTGCCGGCCGGGTATAATATTAATCAATTTAAAAATATAGAAATTATCGTCGATTTTTAACGGTTTAGATATCTCATTCACTTTTAGCGTAAAGACTACCCGCTCAATCTCTTCTTTTAACTCGCGGTTCTTTTGCGCGGTAAATTTGTTAACTTCTAAAGAATGCTTTTTAGCTGTTTCCGTAAAATCCTTGCCTTTGGCTAAATCCTCGTAGATTTCCTGGATTTGCTTCTCGGTTTTTGCGCTCATTGACTCAAACTCCCTTTGTTCGGGAAGGTTAAATTCCCGGATGTTCTTTTCATAAAAATCGGTTACCTCCCCGGGATTAATCACAATCGTGCTCTTTACCTTGTAATCGACAATCTGATACATCAGCATTTGTTCTTTTATCCTTGCTTCTATATCTGCCTGCGTTAAGCCTTCTTTTGCTAAGGCCTCTTGAAAATCCCTCTCTGAGGGGTAACGTTTTTTAATTTCATCTATCTTGGCTTTAATCCTGCTTTCGTCCACTTTTAGGTTATTTTTCTTTGCCTCTTGCAAGATTAATCGATCCTCAATTAATTTATTCAGCAAATCCGACTTCATGGCCAGGATTTTATTTTCCAGATTTTTTTCTTGGTAATCCTCAGACAACTGGATACGCATAAAATTTAAGAAATCGTTTAAGTCCTTCTGTGTAACTATTTCGTTATTGACGACGGCGATGATTTTATCTTCGGCAAAAGAATTGAACGCTAAGGCCGAAATGAAAAATAGGAAACCCGTAATCAAACCGTAAAATCTTAATTTAACCATAGACACCTGCCTTCTTGAAATTAATAATTGCTTCTTTTAATAACCTGCAATATAAATCAAAACCTACTGCCGCAATAAATCCGTGTTGTTCCGTCCCTAAGAGATTCCCCGCTCCTCTTATCTCTAAATCTTCCATAGCGATCTTAAAACCAGAGCCGAGTTGCCAATGCTCCTGGATTGCCTGGAGTCTTTTTTTAGCATCGCTGTCCAAAACTTCGCCTCTGGGAACCATAAAATAAGCATAAGCCGGCCGGTTGAATCTCCCTACCCTTCCGCGTAACTGATGCAGGTCAGATAAACCAAAGGCATGCGCATTATTGACAATAATGGTGTTGGCATTAGGGATATCGATACCGGATTCGATGATCATGGTGCAAACTAAAATATCGATTTTGGCTTTTAAAAAATCAATCATCACTTTTTCCAGAATCTTAGAATACACCTTACCGTGGGCAACCACAACTTTGGCACTGGCAGGTAATCCCCGAGTAATCTTTTCTTTGACTTTCTCAATATCCCCAATACGGTTGTGCACGAAATAAACCTGTCCTTTTCTGGCCAGTTCTTTATTGATTGCCTGCTGGATTAATTCTTCATCATATTCTACCACAATAGTCCTAACAGGCAATCTGTTTTCCGGCGGAGTATTTATTACCGATAAATCTTTGGCATCCATAAGACTCATGTATAAAGTCCTGGGTATGGGCGTTGCGGTAAGCGTAAGCACATCGGTCTCAAGCCGTAAGGCCTTTAACTTTTCTTTTGCCCTTACGCCAAAACGCTGCTCTTCGTCAATAATCACCAGGCCCAGATTTTTAAAGGTGATATCATCGGATAATAACCGGTGGGTTCCGATAACAATATCTACCGTTCCTTTGGCTAAGCCTTCGATAATCTCTTTTTGTTCCGACTTGGTTTTAAAGCGCGAAAGCATCTGGATATTTATGGGAAAATCTTTGATCCGTTGACTCAAATTACAGTAATGCTGCTCGGCCAAAATAGTGGTGGGAACAAGATAGGCTACCTGTTTAAAATCCTGAACCGCCTTAAAAGCGGCGCGCATGGCTACTTCGGTTTTACCGTACCCCACATCGCCGCAGAGCAGCCTATCCATAGGCTTGGCTGACTCCATATCCGCCTTTACCTCTTTAGTTGCCTTAATCTGCCCTGAAGTTTCAGTATAGGCAAAGGTGGCTTCAAATTGTTTTTGCCAATCAGAATCTTTAGAATAAGTGAATCCTTCCACCGACATACGCATTGCTTGCAGTGTCAATAGATCCCAAGCTAATTTCTGTATACTTCTTCTGGCCCTCTCTTTAATCTTAAGCCACTCTCTACTTCCTAAACGATGCAATCTGGGTTTTCGAACCTGAAAGGCGATGTATTTCTGTACCAGATGCATCTGATCCGTGGGCACATAAAGTTTCTCCTGGCGGTCATATTCGATAATCAGGTGATCTTTAAATCTATCTTTAATCCTTAGATTCTCCAAGCCCAGGAACCTTCCTATTCCGTGCTGTGTATGCACTACATAATCTCCGATATTCAAATCCAGGAAATTTTCCAGCGGGAACTCTTCGGTAAACGTTCTAGTTTTTAAGGCCTGGGTTTTTTTCACAGGCAGAATAATCACCATTTTGTGTTCCCAGAGGGGGCTACCCGAGGAAGGATTGAAGGTTTTTATGGAAATTATTCTTTCCGCATCTAATTCGATACGAATAGGTAATTCAAAGGTAAAGGGGAAAATGTCGATAATCCCGCCGCGGCGGGAAAAATCCCCTTCTTCGGCTACGCTTTCCTGCCTTTTATAACTGAAATCAATCAGGCTTGCCAAAATGTTTTCCAAATCGACAGTTTGGCCGATATATAATTTTAAAGATTTAAACATCTCTGATCCTTTAGTCTCAAGACCGGGTCTTGGCAACAAGACCCGGTCTTAGATAATGAAACATCAATAAAATTATTTTGCGCTCTTACGGCTCCAGGCAAGGACCAATGGCGAGGCAATATAGATGGTGGAATAAACACCGGAGATAAAGCCTACTAAAAGCGTAAAGGCAAAATTACTTAATACCTCTCCGCCGTAAACCAATATGGCAATGACTACTAATAAAGTAACTCCTGAGGTAAGCAGTGTTCGCCCCAGGGTCTGGTTTACGCTTAAATTTATCAATTCATAGAGATTGGCCTTACGTAAAAGTCGGCTATTTTCCCGGACGCGGTCATAAATAACGATGGTGTCATTAATAGAATAACCGGCAATAGTTAAAAAGGCAGTAATACTTAAAAGGTCTACCGGCCTTTTGGTTATCGCCAAAAATCCTAAGGCAACTAATACATCATGAAAAAGGGCAATTACACCAGCTGCGGCAAAATTAAAATGTTTAAACCTGAAGGCCACATAAATTAAGATACCAAATAATGACCAAATCATGGCATTAATCGCTTTGCCTTTTAAATTTTTACCCGCAGCCGGACCCACCTTTTCTATTCTCAGTATCTGTATATCCTGGTCAGAAAACTTTTCTTTTAGTTTAGCGGTGAGCATCTCGGTTTTTTCGCTGGAAGTCCGGATTAAAACTACCTTTGGATTTTCTTTGAATTGCTGTATGGAAGCATCGGCCAGGTTTAATTCTTTCAGGGCGACGCGTATAGCATCCACCTGTATTGGTTCTTTAAAACTATACTCTTGAAGCTGGCCGCCGGCAAAATCAATACCGTAGGCATCCTTGCCTTGCTTAAAGAAAAACACAAGGCCCACGCTGATTACTATCAGAGAAATCAAATAAAAAGTCCTGCGCTTGCCGATAAAATCCAATTTAGTTTCTCCGATTAACTTAAGCATCGGTAAAGATTTTAGGAGTCCAAAATTAAGAAGTATCTCCAGTATTGTGCGGGTAACTACGATAGCCGTAAACATACTGGCAATTAGACCGATGGTCAAAGTTACGGCAAATCCCCTAATTGGGCCGGTCCCGAATTGAAATAATAAAAAAGCGGCAATTAAGGTGGTCAGGTTAGAATCAAAAATAGCACTGAAGGCTTTACTATAACCGTTTGCGATAGCTGTGCGCAGCGGCCTGCCGCTACTTAACTCTTCTCTGATGCGTTCGTTAATCAAAACATTGGCATCTACTGCCATGCCTAAAGATAAAACAATGCCGGCAATACCGGGTAAGGTTAAAGTTGCCGAGACCCCGGGAAAGAGAACAGGCAGTAATCCTAATCCCCCTAGAATCATTAAGAGGTTTAGGATGAGCGCAATATTAGCCACCAACCCCGCCAAAAGATAATAAATCCCCATAAAAATAAAAACTAATATGCCTCCGATAATACTGGCTTTTACTCCTTTGTTGATGGAATCCTGCCCTAATAACGGACCGACGGTCCTTTCTTCTTCAATATGCATGGGAGCTGGCAATGCTCCTACCCTTAAGACCAGGGCTAGATCCTGCGCTTCTTCAATGGTAAAACGACCCTGAATTACTGCCTCACCCGAAGGGATTGCTTCTTTGATGTTCGGAGCAGACTGAACTTTACCGTCTAAAACTATGGCTAATCTTCTTCCTACATTGTTGGCAGTAATTTCCGCAAACTTCTTTGCTCCCTCAGCATTAAACTCTAAAGTTACTAGTGGTTCGTTAAATTCACTCTGGTTAAAACGCACTGTGGCATTGGTGAGCGCATCTCCGGTTAAAACCGCTTTTTTTTCTAAGAGTACAGGTATGTCTTCGCGCTCGATGCGTTTTAGCTCTAAACCTTCTGGGATTTTACCTTCTAAAGCTTCTTTTAATTTTTCCGGGCTGGAATCCACTAATTTAAACTCCAAGAGCGCAGTTTTTCCGATTAGCTCTATGGCACGCTCCCTATCGGCAATACCGGGTAACTGCACCACAATCTCGTCACTTCCCTGCTTTTGGATGGAGGGTTCTCTTACGCCAAAGGCATCAATTCTATTTCTAATTATTTCTACGGCGCGGTCACTGGCATCCTCTTTTGCCTGTCCGGAGAGACCGCTGGTATCTACTTTAAGCAAAAGATGCATTCCACCTTTTAAATCTAAGCCTAAATTTATGCGCTTATTTAAAGGAAAGGTAAAATAAACACATACGCCCAGGATTGCCAGAATCAAAACAACCTTATAAAGAACTCTTTTTTCCATATCCTACTCCTAATCAATAATCAAGACCCGGTCTTGGATTGGGGTCTTGGCATTGGCTACTGTGCCTTTTTCACATAGGCAATGCAGTTTCTCTCAATTTCTATTTTTACATTTTCATCCACTCTCAAAATTACGGTTTTATCCTTTAGGTTTACGATGGTTCCGTGGATGCCGCTGGAAGTAACCACCTCATCGTTTTTGTTTAGCTTCGCCAATATTTCCCGATGTTCTTTTTCTCTCGTTTTTTGCGGGCGAATAAGTAAAAAATAGAAGATCACAAAGATGAGAATTAAAGGAAACAAGTTAACCAAAGGATTAACTGCTTGCGTTTGCGGCATCTTTAGCCTCCCTTGTTTATTTTTTTAACTAATCTTTTTAAAGTAGCGGTTGGTTGCGCACCGTTCTTAATCCAGGAGTCATAACGAACTTTGTTGAGTTTGACTGCGTCGGTTGTGGGATCATAAGAACCTATCTCTTCAATGAATTTGCTGTCGCGCCCCCGGCGTTGATCAAAAATGCTTATCCGAAAATATGGTTTTTTTCTCGGCCGTTTACCGATTCTTCTTAGACGTATGTGTACTGCCATCTTATTCTCCTTTCATCTTATTATCGCCTCAATCAACGCCTTGGCTTTATTTACGGATTCAAGATATTCTTTTTGCGGAACCGAATCAGCAACTATACCTGCACCTGCCTGAATGTAAGCGGTATTATGCCGGATGACTATTGTTCTAATAGTAATACAGGTATCCATGTTGTGAGAAAAACTAAAATAACCTACGCAACCGGCATAAGGACCGCGCCTTAAATTCTCTAATTCATCAATAATTTCCATGGCCCGGATCTTAGGGCTTCCGGAAACTGTCCCTGCAGGAAAACTCGCTCTTAAGACATCGTAGGCGCTGAATCTTTTATCTAGACTTCCTCTTACTTCCGTAACCAAATGCATTACATGCGAATATCTTTCTACGGTCATAAATTCATTAACTTTTACTTTCCCTTTTTTACAGACTCTGCCTAAGTCATTTCTGCCTAAGTCCACCAACATGATGTGTTCGGCCCTTTCTTTACTGCTGTTTAAAAGTTCCTGTTCTAATTTTCTGTCTTCTTCTTCTGTCCTTCCGCGGGGTCTGGTGCCGGCAATGGGCCGAGCCTGAACCTCTCCTTCTTCGCATCTGACCAGCATCTCTGGAGAAGAACCGATTAAAACCACATCCTTCAATTTTAAAAAGAACATGTAAGGAGAAGGATTAAGACTCCTTAAGGCGCGGTAAATATCAAAGGCATCCTTGTCAATATTAACTTTAAATCTCTGGGATAAGACTACCTGAATAATGTCCCCTTTTTTGATATAATTTTTGGCAATCTTGACTATATTCTCAAATTCCGATGGTTTAAAATTAGATACAATTCTTGATGTTGAAGGCGCAGTTTTTTGTTTCTCTTGTTTCTGGATAACCGGCTTTTTAAAATTCCCGTGTATTGAATCTATCTGTTTTATTGCGGCCCGATAAATTTTTATCTTTTTGCCTTGAGAAAGGGGATATTCTTTTTTAGGCAGAATAATATTGCTGACGATTTTTATCGTATGGTTGATATGGTCAAAGACCAAGATGGTATCGGTTAAAATAAAGACGCTGTCCGGCAATTTTAAATCATCAGGATTTTTATCCGGGATATCCTCGAAGAACCTTACCATATCATAACCCATATAGCCGACTAAACCACCGAAAAATCGCGGAAGACCTTTGACCTTGACAGCCTTAAAATCCTGCATAATCTTTCTTATCTCGTCTAAAGGGTCTTTGGGGGCTACAAACCGCTTGCTTGTCTTTCTCTGTGGATTTTCTATTTCTATAAATCTGGCTTTACTTCTGAAAACCAAGGGAGGCCGGGTTCCTAAAAAAGAGTATCTGGCGATTTTCTCCTGTCCTTCTACAGACTCAAGTAAAAAGGCATAATCATCTTTTTTTATCTTTAAAAATGCAGAAACCGGAGTATCTAAATCCGCACTAATCTCTTTGTAAACCGGAATCACGTTGGCTTTTTGAGAAAGTTTTAAAAATTCTCTTAAAGAAGGGTAATACATTTTATTTAATCTTCCTATAAAAACAGGTCCTGTTGCCGGTATGACAAGCCACGCCCAACTGCCTCACCTTAATCAGCAAGGCATCCATATCGCAGTCAAAAGCAACGGATTTAACAAATTGATAATTACCCGAAGTTGTGCCTTTCACCCAATATTCTTTTCGGGAACGCGACCAGAAACAGGTTTTTCCTAATTTTAAAGTCTTTCTTAGGGAAATCCTATTCATATAGGCAAGCATAAGAACTTCGCCGGTTTTGTAATCCTGAATTATTGCCGCAAGTAATCCCTGTTTATCGAATTTTAAGTTATTAAGGTTGAATTTAACTTGTTTTTTCACTTCGTGAGAAACCTCCTTTAATCCCCGTTATAAAACTTTATGAATTTAAAAGTTTCTAACGGGGTTCATAAGCGTACTGCCACCCCTTTATCTTGTAAATACTGCTTTACCTGTTTTACCGTATATTCTTGATAATGAAAAAGCGAAGCTGCCAAGGCAGCCTGAGCGTCGGCCTTAGTTAAACAATCGTAAAAATGCTCTAATTTCCCGGCACCGCCAGAAGCAATCACCGGAATATTTACTGCCTGCGCAACTTCTTTAGTCAGCGCCAAATCAAAACCATCTTTTGTGCCGTCGTAATCCATACTGGTAAGCAAAATTTCACCGGCGCCTGATTCTGCTGCCTGCCTTGCCCACTCTATAGCATCTAATTCTGTGGGCGTCCTTCCTCCATTTATAAAAACTTGCCAAGCTTGGGCTTTAGAGCTTGAAGCTGGGAGCTTTTTCGCATCGATCGCCACCACAATACACTGACTGCCAAACTTTTTGGAAGCCTCACTGATCAAATCCGGACATTTCACCGCCGCAGTATTTATGGAAACCTTGTCTGCGCCGGCATTTAACAGATCCCTGATATCATTAATGTCGCTTATCCCTCCGCCAACGGTAAAAGGCATAAATATATTCTGGGCTATCCTTTCCGCTAATTCGATTACCGTCTTTCTTGCCTCAAAACTGGCGGTGATATCCAGAAACACTAATTCATCCGCCTGCTGCTGGTCGTAAATCTTAGCTATCTGGACCGGATCACCAGCGTCTTTGAGGCCCAAAAATTTTACGCCTTTGACTACCCGGCCTTCTTTGATATCAAGGCAAGGAATAATTCTCTTGGTAAGCATTATTTATTTTACCTTCTGATACAAATATTTGCTCAGCAAACTCCAGGTTTGCTTACCAACCCTTCCATCTGCCGCTAAGCCATTTGCTCTTTGGAATGTCCTGATGGCATTCTTGGTTTGTTTTCCCATCTTTCCGTCAATCGAACCCGGATTATAACCGGCATTCTTTAAGGCAACCTGGATCTGTTTTACCGTACGCCGGCATTTTACTTCGGCAACAACTCTTTTTCTTCTTACGCTCTGTGCCTGTGCTTCTTCTTTTGCCTGAAGCGCTTCTTTTAAACTACCAATCTCTTCCTCTTTATTTTGCAGCTGTGCTTCTAAAACCGAAACTTGATTTCTTAAAGCCTGAACCTCTAAATCCTTTTGCTTCCTGGCAGTTGCGCAACCGCTTAAGGAAAACAAAATCGCAAAAATAACTAAAACCGATAAACTTCTTCTCAGCATCACTACCCCCCCTCTCTTTACTTTAGCTTTAAGGCTTGGGCTAAGGTAAATTTACCTTCGTACAGTGCCTTACCTACAATTACCCCTTCTAAACCTTGCTTTTCTAAAAATTTCAATTTGATCAGGTCATCCAAAGAAGATATGCCTCCGGAAGCAATAACTTTTAACTTGGTTTCTTTTAATAACCTCTTTATGTTTTTTAAATTCGGCCCCTTTAAAGTTCCGTCTTTGGATGTATCGGTATAAATTATTTTTTTAAATCCGAGCTCTTCCAGGGCACAGGCAAAAGTGAGTAAATCCGCATTCTTTGAACTTTCCTGCCAGCCTTTAATTAATAACTCATCTTCTTTGGCATCAATACTGACGATAATTTTCTCTTTAAATTTCTTGAAGGCACTTTTCAGGAAATTTTTGTCTTCTATGGCTTTGGTGCCTAAAATTACCCGCGCGATACCGCAAGTAACGAGCTCTTCAATAGTTTCTATTTTTCTTACGCCGCCGCCAAATTGAATTGGCACGCCTGTGGCCTGGGAAATTTCTTTCACCTTCGCTAAATTTTTAGGGAACCCTAAGGCAGCGCCGTCTAAATCTATTATATGCAGAAGTTCGGCACCTTGTCTCACCCAGTGTAAAGCTGTCTTAACCGGGTCATGGGAATAAACTTTTTTATCCTTTCTTCCCTGCACTAGTCTGACTACCTTACCGTCTTTTATATCTATTGCCGGAATAACTAACATAGTTTTACAAAATTCTCTATAATCTTCAGACCTATACTTTGACTTTTCTCAGGATGAAATTGCACTCCGTAAATATTCTCCTTCCAAATTACTGAAGGAAAGTCTGTTCCGTAATTAGTAGTAGAGGCAATCACATTCTTCTCTTTAGGATCGGGATAATAAGAATGGCAGAAATAAACATATGGATTCTTAAGGATATCTTTAAGCAAGGGGCATTCTTGGGAAATTTTGTCCAGCTGATTCCAGCCCATATGCGGAACCTTAAGATTTTTTTCCTTGAATTTTACTACCTTGCCTTTGATAATGCTTAATCCTCTTACGCCTTTAGATTCTTGGCTGGCTTCCAGTAAAAGCTGCATCCCTAAACAAATCCCCAGAAAAGTTTTCTTATTCTTAATATGCTTTATCAAAGCAGGGATTAAATTCTGTTTTTCTAACTCTTGCATTGCATCCGCGAATGCTCCCACGCCAGGTAAGACTACCTTCTGGCAGGCCAAGATGTCTTGCGGGCTATTGGTAACTAGGGTTTGTGCGCCGAAGAGCTGGAGCGCCTTTTGCACACTGTGAATATTACCCATGCCGTAGTCAACAATCGCAATCATTTAATCAATCACGCCTTTTGTGGAAGGCACTCCCTTTCTGCGCGGGTCAATTTGCGTGGCTTCGTCTAAAGCTTTTCCTAAAGCCTTAAAGATAGGCTCTAAGTTTGTGTGTAAATCAGGATTCGTGCTAAAAAGATGAATGTTTAAATTCATGCCTAATTTTTTTGCAAAAGCCTCAAAAAAATGATTGGCGTAAGTAAAAGAATATCCTGCTTCGCCTTTAGCACTAGGATTGCTAAGTGATTTAAAAAAACCTCTGCCGCTGATGTCGACACTAACATTTGCCACTACATCCTCCATAGGCACTGATGCAAAACTAGATCTTTTAATACCTTTTTTATCACCGAGGGCTTTTTTAAAAGCGTCGCCCAATACAATTCCGATATCCTCATTAGTATGGTGTATATCTACTTTTAAATCTCCATTGGCATTGATCTCTAAATCGAATAACCCGTGAAAAGCGAATAATTCCAGCATGTGGTTTAAAATACCGATACCAGTATTTATTTTTGCCTGGCCTTCTCCGTCGATATTCAATTTCACGGTGATATCTGTTTCTTTGGTCTTTCTTTTAACCGTTGCAATTCTCTTCTTCATCGGTTCTCCTGTAATTAGAACCTGGCTTCTACCGAATCCAAGTGTTTGCTTAAACCTTCGATACCGGCAATCTTCTTTAACGGCTCACGCATCTTCTCCAGGGACTTTTTGGAATAACTAATGACATGGCTGCTTTTTAAGAAATCAAGCGCTGAAAGCCCGGAGAAAAATCTAGCTGTGCCGCCAGTAGGTAAAACATGGCTGGGGCCGGCAACATAATCGCCTACTGCTGTGGGACTGAAAGGCCCTAAGAATATTGCTCCCGCATTCTTAACTTTTCTAACTAATCTTTGCGGATTCCGCACCAGAATCTCCAGGTGTTCCGGAGCAATTTTATTGTTGATTTCTACTGCCTGCTCTAAATTTTTGGTTAAAATAATAAATCCGCCTGCGTCCTGAGTTTGTGTTTTTACTTCTCTGGCTAAGCTTTTGGAATTAGTAATTAATATTGCCAGGCCGCCGGCATGCTCGGCCTGGGCTTTCAGATCCGCCACAATAAACTTAGGGTCACTGTAACGGTTAGCAATAATCACCAGTTCTGTGGGGCCGGCAATCATATCAATATCCACACCACCGAAAACCTGTCTTTTGGCTTCGTTGACATAAATATTACCCGGGCCAACAATTTTATCTACTTTGGGAATGGTTTTTGTTCCGTAAGCCAAAGCAGCAATACCCTGCGCCCCGCCTACCCGATAAATCTCATCTACTTTTAAAAGGTCAGCCACTACCAGAATATGCGGATTAATAAACCCGCGTTTATCCGGAGGGCTGATGAGAATAATCTTTTTTACGCCGGCAATTTTTGCCGGAAGCACGGTCATATAAACCGTAGAAACCAAAGGTGCGGTTCCTGCGGGAATATAAACGCCGACTTTCTCTAAAGGAGTATAGTTTTCGCCTAAAATAACTCCGTCGCTATCCTTAATTCTCCAGGATTTTTTAATTGCTTTGCGGTAAAATCTGTTTACGTTTTCAATGATAATTTTTAAGGTAGAGACAAAGTTCGGACTGATGTTCTGGTAAGCACCGCTGATTTCAATTTCAGAAACCCGCAGTTGTTTCGGTAATAGCTTCGCCCCGTCAAATTTTTTGGTATATTTAATCAGCGCTTCATCGCCAAAAAGTCGTACGTCTTCAATAATCTGCTTTACCTTCTCTTCCACGCGCCTGGACTTAGCCAGACCGCGGTTATAAATCTTCTCCAGTTGTTTACTGTTTGCGCGAATAATCTTCATTTTCCTACCTGACTAATTAAAGCTTTCAGGTTCCTGAAGGCCTCTTCTAATTTATCCAGCTTATTCCCACCGGCTTGAGCAAAATCTTTTCTGCCTCCGCCGCTACCGCCGATTTCTCCAGCCACCTGCTTAATTAAATCAGAGGCATCGATTCCTCGGCTGCATAAATCCTGCGTTGCGCCAAAAACCAACATCGCCTTACCAGCAGGATTGGTTGAACTTAGGGCAATAAAGGTATTCTTATTATTTACTTTTTCCTTGATTAAATCAACAGTTCTCCTTAGGGTGTTCATATCCAAATTGGCAGTGATATTAGTAATAACTTTTATTCCGTTAATAGTTTCTGCATTTTTCACTAAATCATCTAAAGAGGCAGCAACCGTATTTAAAACCTGGGAATTAAGCCTTTTTTCTAATTCTTTGATTCTGACTAACCTTTTTTCTAATTCCTGGGCGATTCTGTCTTCGGGTACACCCAATGCCGAAGAAACTTCGCCTAAGATTTCCTCTTCTTGCTTGATGGCTTTGTAAGCGGAAGCTCCGGTAATTGCCTCAATCCTGCGCACACCGCTAGCCACCGAACCTTCTTGGGTAATCTTGAACAAACCAATCTGTCCTGTAGAATCCAGGTGCGTTCCGCCGCATAATTCTAAGGAGACATCGCTAACTGCCACTGTCCTGACTTTACTGGCGTATTTCTCGGCAAAAAAGGCCAGCGCTCCTTTTCTCTTAGCTTCGGATAAATTCATCTCTTTCGCCTTTAAAGGATAATTATTTAAAATATAATGGTTAACTATTTCTTCAATTCTATCCAGTTGCGTTTTATTAATATCTTTAAAATGCGTAAAGTCAAAACGCAATCTATCGTCTGCTACTAATGAACCTTGCTGTTGCACATGCGCGCCTAAGACTTTTCTTAAAGCTGCCTGTAAAAGATGGGTGGCAGTATGGTTTCTGGCAATGGCGAGTCTGCGCGCTGAATCTATTTTTGCCGATACCTTATCCTGTTTTTTAAAGCTGCCTGCTTTAACTTTACCGATATGCACAATTACCTTATCCGATTTTTTGGTATCTAGCACGACAAAAATATTTTTGCCTCTAATTATTTCTCCGCTATCTCCGATTTGGCCTCCGGACTCACCGTAAAAAGGCGTCTGATCCAGAATTATATCTGCGGTTTCATTTTTGAGGATCTTCTTTACTTCCTTTGCCTCCTTGATTATCTTTACAATCTTGGCTTTAGCTTGTCTCTCCTTATAACCTAAAAATTTAGTCGCCTTGGTGCCTAAATCCAGGCCTTTTAAGTCAAAAACATCGCCTTTCATGGCGCTGGAGGCTTTGGAACGCGTCTTTTGTGTTTCTAATTCCTGATTAAAAGCGCTCTCCGAAATTTTAATCTGCTGTTTATCCAACCAGTCTTTAGTTAATTCCAAAGGTATGCCGTAAGTATCGTAAAGCTGAAAGGCAATAACTCCCGCTCTCTGCGGGTCCTGTTTCTTTAAAAGTCCGGAAAATTTCTCTTTTAATAAAGAAGCGCTTGAGTTTAAGGTAGAAATAAAACTTTTCTCCTCTGACAAAATAATTTCGGCAATATTTTCTTTACGCGCATGCAGTCCCGGATAAGGTTTTTTCATTATTTCGGATAAAACCGGGACTAATTTATATACAAACGTATGCCTTACCCCCAGGGTTCTTAAATTTAAGGCGCTTTTGCGGATAAGTTTACGTACTACATAACCCCGGCCTTCATTAGAAGGTATTACTCCGTCATAAATCGCAAAAGCAATCGCCCGGATATGGTCGGCAACCGCATAGATTAGTTCCTTATTGATGCTCGATACTTGATGCTCGATACTTGATACGATTTCTTTCACTAAAGGCTGGAATAAATCCGTTTCAAAATTACTCACCGCGCCTTGCATTACTGCCGCTAATCTTTCCAGGCCCATCCCCGTGTCAATATTCTTCTTCGGCAGAGGTTCTAATACCCCGCCTTCCTTACGGTTAAACTGAGTAAAGACTAAATTCCAGACTTCGCTGAATCTGCCGCATTTGCAGGCGGGATTACAGTCTTTCCTACCGCAGCCAACGCTTTCGCCCAAATCAAAAAATATTTCTGAACAAGGACCACAAGGGCCATTTGGACCTTTTTCCTTTGCTTCTTGAGGCCAGAAGTTTTCTTTATCGCCTAACTTGATAATTTTCTGTGCCGAAACTTTTATTTTATCCTTCCAGATTTTATCGGCTTCCTCATCCCCTTTATATACCGAAACCCAAAGTTTTGCCTCCGGAATTTTAAGTTCTGCGGTTAAAAATTCCCAGGCCCAGGCAATGGCTTTCTCTTTAAAGTAGTCTCCGAAAGAAAAATTGCCGAGCATCTCAAAAAAGGTATGATGGCCGCAGGTCTTTCCTACTTTATCTAAATCATCTGTGCGCAGGCAGCGCTGCGCAGTGGCTGCCCGCGTAAAGTCGGTAATATGTCCGAGGAATTCTTTTTTAAACTGGTTCATCCCCGCAGGAGTAAACAGAACCGTAGGGTCGTCTCCAGGGACAAGCGAATCGCTTTCCACAATCTTATGTTTTTTAGACTGAAAAAAATCCAGAAATTTTTCTCTTAAAAAATCCGCTCTCATCTCATCTTCAGGGACGGTTCTCAAGCCAAAGCAGAACCCTCCCTGCGCGTCCTCTGAAAGGGAACGGTTCTCGATTGCGTTGAGAACCGTCCCTGTTGATTTATTACTTCTATAATGATATCAGCAGAAAAACCGCGGCGCAGCAGGTAATCAAAAACGCGCCGCTTGGCCTTATCTGGCGCAATTCCTTTTAGTTTATCTAATTTGGCTTTCGCTACTTTTAAGACCGCCTCTTCTTCAGAATAATTTACGCTTAACTCTTCTATCGTTCGGCTGACAATTTCTTTATCGATGCCTTTAAATCTTAGTTCTTCTTTTATCCTTCTTAAACCAAAGGGCTTTTTGAGACGAGATTCGATCCAGGCCTTGGCGAAGTAATTGTCGTCAATAAAATTTTTATCTTTTAAGAACGAAAGGGTCTCTTTTATAATTGCTTCGTCGATTTTTTTCTTCTTTAAACGCTGATAAAGCTCTTTTTCACTGCGCGGCCTAAACTTCAGCAACAAAAAGGCATAATTTCGTGCTTTTTGTAGGTAATCTAACTTTTGCCTCTTCACCCCGCACCGCCAGGAAACCACGGGCGTAAACCCGCGGAGAAATAGTATAAATTAAACCCGAAGAGTGATAACCTAGGGTACCATAAGCTGTAAAGCCGTGGTGTAAGGGTTCACTCTTTTATCAGAAAATAACCTCTCAATGTTTTCACTAAAGCATCGCCTTTTAGGCCCTGAATTATTTTATTATAATCTGAGATATTCTTGATGTTTTGTTTATTTATTCCTATGATGATATCCCCGGGGACTATCCCTGCTTCATCCGCAGAAGTGTTAGGTTCAACATCCACAACCACTACCCCGGTTTCCTCTTTGACTCTAAGGCGTTTAGCATTCCCGGAAGTTAAATCTTCTACGGTTAAGCCGCGCCAATTCTTAGCTTTTTCTTCAGTAGTAGAGAAACCTGCTTCCTCTAAATTTTGCGGCCTCTCACCCACTTCTACTTCCAGGGCCAGCTCTTTTTTATCGCGGATGATTAATACTTTGACCTTGCGGCCGACTTCGGTTTGACCGACGACGCCCACTAATTCCTTGGCGTTGTTAATGGTTTTCCCGTCAAACTGCTTAATAATATCACCGTCTTTTACTCCGGATTTTTGCGCCGGACTTCCTTCGAACACCTGACCCACAAGCACGCCATTTTTATCCAGTAATCCAAAATGCTTGGCTAAGTCTTCGGTTAAATCCTGGGCGCTAACGCCTAACCAGCCGTAAAGTATTTTCTTTCCTTCAATAAGCCGGGAGATAATTCTTTTGGCGTTATTGATAGGTATGGCAAATCCGACCCCCTGATAACCGCCGGTAGTGGAAAAGATAGCCACATTCATGCCGACTATCTCTCCCTTAAGATTTACTAAGGGGCCGCCGGAGTTTCCGGGATTAATGGCTGCGTCCGTCTGAATTAAATCATTGTAATCCCGGTCGCTGGAAAGCGCCCGGCCTAAACTGCGGTGAAGTGCGCTGATTACGCCTACGGTTACAGTGGGCTCGGGATTAGTCAAAGCAAAGCCAAAGGGATTACCGATTGCCACCACCCATTGCCCAATCTTCAAATTATCCGATTCCCCCAGCGATGCAACCGGCAGATTCCGCGCATTTATCTTAATTACTGCCAGGTCAGAACGGGGATCCTGACCTTTGATCTCACCTTTGAAGTCTCTCCCATCGGGTAATTTTACGGTAATTTTATCTGCACCTTCAACCACATGCTGGTTAGTTAAAATATAGCCTTCAGGGTCAATAATCACGCCTGAACCCAAACCCATTTGTTTATATTCTCTTTCCGGCATCTCACCGAAGAAATCATCAAAGAATTTGCGAAAAGGGTCTTCTTCAGAGGGAGAGCCCCCAAAGGGCTGATTGAAATAAAATCTCCTTGCGCCCCCGAACTTAGCAGTGTGTTCTATGCTGATGGAAACCACGGCTTTACCCGTAGTATTTGCCACATTAACTACTGCATCCTCCATTCTGAAACTTTCTAAAGAAGGCATGGTCACAGCCGGAGCTGTAGCTACCTGCCCTTGTGCCG
>Ga0315274_10000559_pt1 | contig 57890 bp, 57 predicted proteins | sample YL17G02_20_MG_FD_203700 | JGI IMG/M metagenome (GOLD analysis project Ga0315274, IMG submission 203700) | Sediment microbial communities from Yellowstone Lake, YNP, Wyoming, USA - YL17G02_20 | ecosystem: Environmental > Aquatic > Freshwater > Lake > Sediment | place: USA: Wyoming | collected...
CCATGACGCTCGCGTATGCAATAGAACTCGTGAATTACTATACGAGGCGGAACCATATTGCGTATCTATCGCATAGAAAAAAACGATTAGCCGCACTTAATGCGGTTAAAAAACATTCGCTGTAGTAGTAAATGTATGATAGTGATTCGTCAGGAACTATATCATGGGAATAAGAACAATGCATCGAGAAGCGCAAAAAGTTTTAACGGGAGAAGCCAGCAGAAGGAGCGCTTTTTAAAAATCGACTTTTTCTACAGGTTCGTTAGGTTGAAAATATTTGGTATTGATATTTTTCAAATACTGTCTTACATTGTTTTACATGAAAACAGCAACGTTAACAATCAGATTGGATAAGGATCTCGATAACCTGCTGATGAAAGCAAGCAAGCGTTCCAGGAAAAATCGAAGCGAGATTGCTCGGGAAGCTTTACGACGTCAACTACGACTTGAGCAATTTGAGGAGATAAGAAAAAGGATCTTGCCTTTTGCTGAAGCGCGGGGTTTTCTGACCGATGAGGATATTTTCTCTAAGATCTCATGAGGATATTCGTTGATACGAATGTAGTCGTCAGTGCGGTGGCTACCAGAGGTCTATGTGCGGATGTACTGAGAGAAATCCTGATTCACCACGAGTTGGTTATCTCGGATTCTCTGATTAAGGAGTTGAAGAGAGGCCTTTGTAAAAAGCTTGGTGTACCTGAGGATTTGGTCTCCGAATTAGTGGAAGTCCTTCAAAAGGAATCCCATTTTTCAACCTCTTCCGCTCTCCCGAATATTGAAATTCAAGACAAAGATGATCTGACCATTTTATCATGCGCCTTGAACGGGAAGGCTGCTTTCTTTATTACTGGGGATAAAGAGCTTCTTGGCTTGAAAAGGATAGGGGATATGGAAATCGTTTCTCCCAGAATGTTCTGGGAGAGACTCAAGGCTCAATAAACAGATGAACACTGACTGGAATTGCGCTGCACTTAATTCCAACAGGTTATCTGAAACATTAGGTGGGAAGAAAGGCGAGATGCGCCTTCTTTTACCCTCCTGCGCACAAAGGTAAGGTTTCTAAGAGCGTGGATGAATGCAGAGTGTCTTTTGTCTAACTCGAAGCTCCAAAAGAGCGAAGTGGAGTATGCTTCGGAGGGGTCCGCCCTACGAAGCGTGTGGAGGAGCCAGGACTTTAGCCCGTGGGGCTTCATTTCACTTCTGGAATGATATTGCCCCCTGATGGAAAGATCGCTACATCGGCCTGTGGTATCTTTTCAAAAACTCGATCGATCGCCTCCTGAATATTCGGGGAATATAAGAATTTCATTATCTTCACTTGTTCTGGTGAAAGCCCCTCGGTGACATGGATGACAGTAAATTTTTCGGCCAACTCCTTAAAGTAGACAACCTGCATGATGTATGAAATTCCAAAAGATTTGAGATGGTCAGGAATGTTCCCCTCAATCAACCGGCGATGAAAATCACCGGCACTTTCCGGACTTCCCATCTCCTTGATCAATGGCATGATCGGCCCTGCTTCTTTCTGTGGTGCAACCCAGATGATTGCTCCTCCGGATCGTGTACAGAAGCCAGCCATGGTCAAAGCCTTCGTGGCCTGCACTCCTATTTCTAATGGAAAAGCTGAAGTAATGGTCACATCAGCAAGTTTCGGCAGCGGGATCAAATAGAGAAAGGCCGCATAATTGGAGGCTTCTCTATGTTCTGCGACAGGATCTCCTGCAAAGGCTCGGATGATCTCCTTCTTTTCGTTAATGATGAAGTCAAGTTTAAATGCCAACCTTGAAAGGCGTCCAGCGTCAATGATCTCTTCATAAAAGGGATTCCCATCCATCAGGTTTACTCTGCTGTTTCGATGGCGCATCCAAGTAAAATGGTGGTCAGCGACAGAGCGATACGAGCACACCCCGGGCATGATAATTTTGTGTCCCCCGCCGTATCCGGCAATAGGATGAGGCATACATTCTCCCACACCGATGATCAAATCGGAAAAAGCGACACGTCGGTTGACTTCTACCAGTGTCCCCCGGTGGGTCTTTCCAATAATCACATTGTCCGAAGCGCGTGGATTGTGAGAAAAAATGCGACCCTGCAGACGATAAAAAGCCTCCTTACCGACCTTCTTTTCAAGTTGTTCCAATGTAGGAATCGGATGGGTTCCGACGGCGCAGATGCCGCTGATCCGTTGATCCGGGATTTCAGCCCGGTTCAGGCGATCAAGGATTTCAGGCAAAGCGAGATGAACCGGTGTGGGCCGCTGAAGATCATCAAACAGTAAAACGACTTCCATACCGGGACGGGCCAGTTCTTCAATCTTTGATGATCCAATGGGATGGTCTAAGGCCCTTCTGATTTCTTGAATTGGATCACTCACTCCTAAGATGGGGGGGGTATCCTGAGCCGAAATTGAATTCCATCCCTTCGGTAGGGTGAAATATATTTTTTCTTGGTCATAATTTACATAGGGGTTCAATCCGAAATCTCCTTCCTGCTTTGATTTAGAGATGACCTAGAAAAATGTTAACATTTCCTTTAAGAAGAAACAATCATTATGATTTTAATCATTATATGACTATATTCTTTCTTTATTTGAATTTTAAAAAGCTTATTTTTACAATAAGTTAGGCTATAAAATTTTACCTTGACAGGTCCACTAAACTGGGGTACAGTACTCCATCAAATGCGAAGACTAATCATCAAGAATACTAAATCAATACGTCAGAAGATTTATGATCACCTTCGTGAGCAGCTCTTGAGCGGAGAGATTCCCCCTTATCAGCATCTAATAGAAACTAAAATCGCAAATGAAATTGGAACATCCCGAACGCCGGTCAGAGAAGCGCTCCACAGCCTGGAACTTGAAGGCCTCATCGAATCCATACCAAGGGTAGGATATGTGGTCAAACCCATTGGTGAGCAGGAAGTTGAGGAGATATGTGAGATCAGGGCGGCAATAGAGGGAGTGGGAGCCCGCTGGGCAATGGAAAAGGCTCCTCAAAAACTCGTTGAGGATTTAAAAAAGAACATTTCAATCTCAGAAGAAAAGGCTGCACAAGGAGATCCAAAAGCTTTTGTGGAATTGGACGCTCAATTTCATGAGATTATCGCGAGGTTTAGTGGAAGCAAACGCCTACAGGAATTGGGGCAGACATTAAGGCGACATATGTTGAGGTACAGAATTCAAAGCATTTATTTAATAGATAATGTCTTAAGGGCGATCCAGGGCCACAAAGACATACTTGAAGCGATTGAAAAGGGTGATTTAGAAGAAGTGAACAGGGCAATAAAGTGCCACCTTGAACAATCAAAGAAAGATATATTGAGATACGCTTTTAAAGAAGCAACAAAAGCAGAGGAATAGTTTTGGGTCCCCTCACCCTTCCCCTCTCTCCCGGAGACTGTGTCGTAATTGGTGGAGGGACTGGTTGTCAGACCAGACAAACGGGTTCGAGAGCTTTAGAATGCGGTTATTTCATTTTTATGGGCAATTGTCCTTCTCAGTGAAGCAGCCATCTTTTCTGGGTATTGAGGCCTCTGTGGATGATCGTTCAAAGGTGCCGCTCTAAAGCTTCTCACCCGCCTGTCTGTTCCGTGGCGACCTTAGATGGTCCCACTTTGAATTACGACACAGCCTCCCGAGGGGAGAGGGATGGGGTAAGGGGAGGTCATTCAAAATTAGGGATAATAAATGATCGAGATCAAATTTAAGGGTCGTGGTGGACAAGGAGCGGTCATCGCTTCAGAGATTTTGGGAAGGGCCTTTTTCTTAGAAGGTAAATACCCCCAATGCTTTTCACTCTTTGGGGGAGAACGCCGTGGTGCTCCAGTGGTCGGATTTTTACGCGTCGATCAGGAACCCATCCTTTTGAAATGTCAGATAAAACATCCCGATCAGATGATTATCTTTGACCTGTCTTTGACCGATGAAAAAGAAATATTTCAGGAACTCAAACCCAGTGGAGTGATCCTGATCAACTCGAATCAAGAAATCGATTTTTTTAAGAACTTGAGAAGATTTAAAATTGGTCTGATCGATGCTGGCCCGATTGCCAGAAAGGTGGGTTTGGGAGGGACCTTTAATGCGGCCATGCTGGGTGCCTATATTCGTTTGACCCATGGGGTCAAGATGGAGTCATTAATCGAAGCGGTGAAGAGAATGGTGCCTGCAAAAAGAGAGCTCAATATTGAGGCTGTCAAAGAAGCTTACGACCAGGCGAAGGTGTTTGAGATAGGATCGTAATTCAGACCTTAGACCTCAGACATCAGAAGCTGTGAAAATATTCGGGAGTAGGTTGGGCAAGGATATCTTCAAAGTTTTACAATTGCGGATCATTTGAGAAGATATGGGTAACGAAACGCCGTAACTCATCGATTCTGTAAAAGCTTTCGATCGTTGCTGCTGGACATAAAAAATGTACCGCTGTAAAACTTTTCCAATATCCCCGCCCAACCTGGTGACTTAACGCTATTTTTTCACACCTTCTCAGACATTAGAACGAAGAGCGGAAGTGGCCAGAGACTGCATAAAGATAATGGGGAGATGGGGTGATAGGGAGAAATAGCAGGCAGAAAGCAGAGGCAGAAAGCAATATATAAAAAGCGGACACGGAACACGAACATGGACACGATAAGTCGGTACGACTCGATTCCGAGCAGATTTGAGCAAACTGCAAGGGTTACTTTACCATACAGAATAGTCTGATGTCTAAAGTCTGAAGTCCAGTGTCTGAATTGTAGTGAGATAGAGGGATCAACCGAACATGGAAATTAAATGTGATTTTTCATCTGAGTTTGTCATTCCCATCTCTTATGGAAGTACGGAGGTTATCGAAACCGGAAAGTGGGGTTTTCAAAAACCTGAAACGGCGTTTATGACAGCTCGCTGTCAGGAAGCATGTCCCGCAGGAATCAATATTCCTCAATTCCTTTACTTAGCAAATGAAGGCAAGCCCGATGAGGCCCTTCTGACTATCCTGAAAGAAAATCCTTTTCCAGGGATATGCGGAAGGGTTTGTTTTCACCCGTGTGAGGCTGACTGTAATCGGGCTGATTACGATGAATCTGTTTCCATCCATGCGATGGAACGATATGTATCTCATGCGGCATCGAATCATCTTCCCGATCTCAAACCCATGTGGAATAAGGATTCAAAAAAGGTTGCCATCGTGGGGGCAGGTCCGGCAGGACTTTCCTGTGCTTATTTTCTTGCTCTTACAGGTCATCAGGTGACGATTTTTGAGGCCAAAAAGGAACCCGGGGGCGTCATGCGTTGGGGGATTCCCGAATATCGCCTCCCCAAATCAGTGTTAAAAAGAGAGATTCAAAGGATATTCCATCTGCCCATCGAAATCAAAACAGGTATCCAAGTGGGGAAAGCCCTTTCTTTTGACGAACTGAAACGGTATGATGCCGTTTTTCTCTCTCCCGGGGCCGGGCTGAGTGTACCACTTTCCATTGAAGGAGAAGATTTGAAATGGATCTTGAGGGGTGGAGATTTTTTGGAACGCATTAATTCAAGAGATAAAGCCATATTAGGAAAAGAGACCATTGTGATCGGAGGAGGCAATACAGCCATGGATGTTGCTCGGTCAGTATTGCGTCTCGGTTCCAAAGTTACGGTCGCTTATCGTAGAACCAGAGGGGAGATGCCAGCCATTCAAGACGAAATCGTTGAGGCTGAGGAAGAAGGAGCACGATTTGAATTTTTGATTCAGCCTATAAAGATAGGTTTGCTCAAGAATAAAAGGCTGGCTGTGAAATTCCAACGAATGAAGCTGAGCGGTCTGGATCAGAGCAACAGACCCAAAGCAATTCCTATCAAGGGGAAATTTCTCACTTTGGAAACGGACCATCTCATCACAGCTGTTGGTGAACGTGTTGATCTCTCATGGATCCCTCAGGATCTAATTAAGAATGGTCTGATTGATGTGAATCCCTTTCACAAGATTTTTTCAGGGGGAGATGCCGTTGACCAGCCTCGAACTATTGTGACTGCTATCTCTTCAGGGAAAAGGGCTGCCATTTCCATTGACCTTCGTCTGAGGGGAGAGTCTTTGGATAAGGTCTTTTCTAAGATTAAGGTTGGAAATAAAGGTTCTGTTTCGATGGAGGACTATATTTTAGGTAGAAATGAGGGGGAATGGTCAGAACCGAAGAGCATCATCTCCTATCAGCAAATCAACACTCTCTACTTCGAACATAGCAAAAGGATGGAAATGCGTAAGTTGGATCGGAATAAAGCACTTAGAAGTTTCTCAGAGGTGAATATGGGTTTTACCTCTGATGAAGCTAAGATTTCTGCATCGAGGTGCTTTTCCTGTGGGACATGTAATTATTGTTATAATTGCTATTTCTTTTGTCCTGAAGGGGTGATCCTGCTCGATCCTTTGCATCAGACAAAAACTGTTGACCTTGAGCACTGCAAAGGTTGTGGAACTTGCGCAAAGGTCTGTCCGAGATATGTCGTACTCATGAAGGAACTATCATGACCCCTCACCCACACCCTCTCCCCTGAGGGGAGAGGGAGGGATGAGGGGGTAGATTCTTGTGGAGAGTGTCATAGGAACTGCTATGAGAGAATTTATGACGGGTAATCATGCGGTCGCTCATGCTGTTAAGTTGTGTCGGACCCCTTTAATTGCAGCCTATCCGATTACGCCTCAAACACCCATCTATGAAAAACTCTCTGAATGGGAGGCATCCGGTGAACTTAAAGGGATCATGATGCGGACAGAGTCTGAACACTCAGCCATGGCGTCTTGTATTGCGGCCTCGTTGACTGGGGTCAGGACATTCACAGCCACATCCTCTCAAGGCCTTGCCCTTATGCATGAGATGCTTCATTTTGCAGCGGGATGCCGCACTCCAGTGGTGATGGCCAATGTCAATCGACTCTTAGCCGCACCATGGGGGTTCTGGGCGGATCAGTTAGATAGCCTTTCTCAAAGAGATACGGGATGGATTCAATTCTACTGCGAAAATGGCCAGGAGGCTCTCGATACTGTCATTCAGTCTTATAAAATTGCGGAACAGGTTTACCTTCCAGCGATGCTCTCTCTGGAGGCTTTCTTCGTCTCCCACTTCATGGAGGTGGTTGATCTCCCCGAGCAGGAGCAGGTCGATCGGTTCCTTCCCCCTCTTGATCTTCTCCATAAGTTCGATATTGACAAACCTGGATTTTTCGTCCCTGTGGTTTCATCGGAATTATACCGGAAGTATAAGCATATGGCCCAGGGTTCTATGGATTCGGCTAAAGAGATTGCGACCCGGGTAGATCAAGAATTTAAAAAAGAGTTCGGAAGAGGATATGGGATTGTAGAGCCTTTCATGGTGGACGATGCTGAAACGGTGATGGTGACGGCAGGGTCAATCACGAGTACAGCAAGGGTTGCCGTCAGAGCCCTTCGTGAGGAAGGGCATCGAATTGGGCTACTTAAATTACGTCTTTTCAGACCTTTCCCAGTTGAAGCCTTACAGCAGGCGCTTAGAGGAAAGAAAAAGATTGCTGTGATTGATCGAAATATATCTTTGGGTGGCGGCGGAATATTCTGTCAGGAATTGAGAGCAGCTCTGGTTCATTCTTCTGACCATCCTCTTATCTACAGTTATATTGCTGGAATTGGAGGCACAGATGTGACTCCTGAGGTGATTCAAAAAATTGCCATGGATGCAATGAATCGTTTTGAGCCCTTTGATCAACCGATTTGGGTCATGGAGGACTGAGGAGGTAAGCACCAAATACCAAGCACCGAGCACTAAATAAATTCCAATGACCGAAATTCCAATTCCCCTCACCCTTCCCCTCTCCCCCAAGGGGAGAGGGATGGGGAGAGGGGGACATTTGAAATTGGAATTTGAGGTTTGTTTGGGATTTGGAGCTTGAGATTTGGGATTTAAGGCGGTTTGTTTTCCAACACCGTTAGAGATGGAGGAGAGCTTATATGTTTCTTCCAGAGCTGGGGCCAAATTATCTGAGACCTGGTCATGCAGCTTGTGCTGGTTGTGGCCTTGCGATCGGTATGAAACTCGTGCTTCAAGCCATGGGACCACGAACCATCGCCGTGATCGTTCCATCCTGCGAAGGAGCGATTGGGGGTGTGTATCCTAACACTTCCTATGGTGTTCCGACCTTTCATTCTGCTTTCGAGATCGCAGCGCCCACTGCCGCGGGGATAGCCAATGGTCTTAAGATACAAGAGAAGAATGACATCCAAGTCTTGGCCTTTGCAGGAGATGGCGGAACGTTCGATATCGGGTTACAGTCTCTTTCCGGAGTGGCAAAAAACAACGATGATATCATTTATGTCTGCCTGGACAACGAAGCCTACATGAACACCGGGATTCAGGTGAGCTCCGCAACCCCTTCCTATGCCTGGACAGGAACGACCCCTGAAGGGAACCCCCGCCGGAAGAAAAACATCATGGAGATCATGGCCGCCCATTATAATCCCTATTCGGCCACAGCCACCATCGGTTTCCCCCGTGATCTTCAGCAGAAGATCACCAAAGCAAAAAGTATCCGAGGGACAAAATTCATTCATATGCTTGTCCCTTGCCCAACAGGCTGGAGGACACCGTCAGACATTTCCCCTGAGTTGTCCATCCTTGCAGTAGAAACGAATGTTTTCCCTCTTTACGAGGTGGAGGATGGGAAGAGATACACGATCAATCGTGAGCCACGCCATCTCCCTGTCCAAGAGTATCTCCTGAAACAGGGAAGATTCAGACACTTGAAGGAAGAGCAGATCAGACAGATTCAAATGGATGCGGATGAGGAGTGGGAGAGATTGAAGCAGAGAGCAGGTCATTCGCGTTCAAGAGGCGAATGATATAATTTCCCCTCTCCCCCCTTTGGTAAAGGGAAGCTGTGAAAAAATCCAAGACTCAAAGCCAGGACGGGGGGATATCGGAAAAAATGTAGAGCGGTTACCTTTTCCAGTTTTATTCACAAAGACGGAAAGACCATGTAAAATAGATAACTTAAAAGCGTTCAGGACCATTAAATTAAATACCCGCATTCTACATTTTTGTAAATATTCCCCCGTCTGGGCACCGTCCCCTAATTTTTTCACACCTTCAGGGGGGAGAGGGGATTTGAGGCAGGGCATAAATGAAATTTTTGAAGAAAGGATTCTGGAGGCTTTTTGATAAGCTTTTAAACGTTATGGCAGGCTTGGCCGGGACGATACTGGTCTTTATAACGGCTGCTGTCTGCTACACCATCGGCATGCGATTCTTGTTCACCAAGACGACCATATGGATCATGCAGACAACCGAATATGTCCTGTTGTGGATCGTTTTCCTTGCAACAACCTGGCTTTTGAGAGAGAGAGGGCATATCACTACCGATATCATATACACTCATCTCAATGAGAAAACGAAGCATTCACAGACCTGGTGGAGCAGATGGTTGCAAAAAAATATCCCGGGGAACTGAAGATACAGTACATCGGAGGACCGGAAGCGGTCAAAACACCGGATCAGGTTCAGGCTTTACAACGTGGCATGGTTGATATGGTATTCACCACCAATGCCTACTATCTATCGGTCTTACCTGAAGTAGATGCCCTCAAACTATCTGATTTTACACCTTCCGAAGAAAGAGCAGCCGGTGCTTGGTCTTATCTGAACGACCTCCACGAAAAGATCGGGATCTATTACCTGGCAAGACTTGGCCTGGGTACAAAATTCCACCTCTACCTTAAAAAACCCATTAAGAGTGCTGACCTCAAGGGGTTCAATATTCGCGTCTCCCCCATGTACCTTCAAGTGATAAAAGGACTTGGCGGGAACCCTGTTGTGATACCGCCCACGGAAGTATATGTCGCCCTCGAAAGGAACGTTGTCGACGGTTATTGCTGGCCATCCGTTGGGATTGGTGACTGGGGATGGCAAAAGCAGACGAAATATATTGTAGACCCAGGGTTTTACAATGTTCCGAATCCGCTTCTCGTAAACTTGAAGACATGGAATAATCTGCCTCAAAAGCTAAGAGACCTGCTCGCTGAAGCAGCCGTAGAAGCCGAGAAAAGTGTAGTTGCTTATTTTGACGACCTTGCAAAAAAGGAACGCCCCGTACTCCTTAAGGATGGTATCCAGGTTATCGACCTGCCTCCGGCAGAAAAGGAAAAATTTCTAAAGGTTGCCTACGAGGAGGGCTGGAAAGATATCTTGGGAAAAAGCCCTCAAGTAGGAACTAAATTGAAAGAGCTGCTCACAAAAAAGAAGTAATTCAAAATTGTCCCCCTTTACCCCGTTAGAAAGCCCCGGCATTTATGCTGGGGATGAAAGGATTAGAAAGCATCAGCTCCTTATTGAGGGCAGGGTCAAAGCTCTGACCTTTCTAACGGGGTTTACTAAAGGGGAGCGGGGGATTATGGAGCGATAGGCGGGACATTTTTATCCCGCCTATTTTTTTCTCATATCCATCATGAAACGATAGGCGATAGGCTTGACTTTTTCCTCATGGTTTAGTAATTTCCTATCTAAATCGTTCAACCCTTTAACCATATATAGGGTGGGCAATATGGTCCGGAGGTGAATTGAGGCCCCATTTCTGAAAAAGGAATGGTTTTTTTTGTCTTATATACCAGCCCTCTCTCCCTCTTCCTGGACGGGAGAGGGATGGGTCGCCGACGCGCCATAGCCACTCTGGCGAGGGCGCGGCGAGGGTGGAGAGATTTCAGTGGGTTACACTCATGTGAGCAACAAAGACTTGATGAGGATGAAAAACCCATTAGATCAGATTTTACAAGAGGAAGCAGGCGGAAACCCATAGGGAGGGATAAACGACATTGTTATCTACCGCTCAAATTTTTATGGAAAGACGACACAGTCGCCTTTGAACGAGTTGTAGGCAATGTGCAAGCGATTTAAAAAGACAGGGCGGGCGAATTGAAAAGAGAATGACAGGAGTCGACAATGGATAATCGTAGACTAATCGCGCAATATATTATGGATTATTGTTTTAAGACAAATCCAGATTGTGAGAACTGCCCAATATTTTACAGGCGAAATACCCGAAAAAGACTTTGTCCGAGAAAAGGAGTAAGACTTGTCGCCCGCCCATGAAAGGACGCTTGCACAGCTTACAACGGAACAAACGGAGGACTAAAAAATCCAGGCTTTGGCGGGACTTCGTCTGTGCCGCACACGTTATACGCAATTGTTCGCTATGAGAATAAAAATCTAATATAATGGGGGAGGGAGGTGGATTCCATGGATACGACTTTTGATTGGTTTACAAGAGCAGACCTGAGTAAATATGAGGATAAATATATCTCTATTGTGGACAAGGAAGTAGTATGCGCTGATGAAGACCCAGAGGTGGCGTACACAAAAGCTAAAGAGCGATATCCAGATAGGGAGGTGGTGCTTTGGAAGGTTCCGCTAGGCGAAACCTTTATCTTCTGTGTGAGGAGAGATGGATGATTGAATTTGATTACAGACAAGAGCGGCTTCGCACGGGAGAGATAATATTTAGACCTGTTGCGAAAGCCTACCTTCTAAAATCCGGAAATGAATGGATTGCTGAATATTTCTATGTAGATTCAGGAGCAGATTATACTTTGATTCCTTATCGAATGGGTCGATTTTTAGGACTGGAAAGAATAGCCTCAGAGGTCAAAGAAATAGGCGGAATTGGTGGGGTTATTGCTGCAAGATTTGCTGTTGTTCCTATGAAAATAGAAGAGTGTCGGTTTGACTGTACTATCGCTTGGGCACAGATCGAGCGTGTTCCTTTTCTATTGGGTAGGGAGAACATCTTTGAACATTTTGATATAACCTTTCAACAAAGAAATAAGAAGACCATTTTTGCCTGGCAGAAATAAGCAAGACCAACTGCGTATAACAAAAGGCTAAAAGATTGACTTCCAAATGCTCTCGCACTTCTTTTAGCCTTGAACGTTATCTGCTCATTGCGGGAAAGAGAAAGGGAGATTACAAGATTAGAATTTTGTTTTGTTTAATTTTAAGCATATTTGTCCTTTGCGCTTGATTTTGTGGTATTTATCTTAATTAGCCCAAAAGACCTGAGCAAGGAGAATACAGAAAAGAAGCAAGGCTTTCCTCTCTCATTGTCATATTACTTTCTAACCTTAAGACATTTCACTTCTAAAGTCTCTCACTTTTTGATATATTGAATTTAATTATTTAAAAATTTCTCAGTGGTAAGGATAAAGGAGGTTCAAATGGATTTGAAGGTTTTTATAAAAATGATATTTTTGTCTTTTTTCGTATTCACCCTCCTCATAGGTTGTGCAGTTCCAGCCCGAGTGACCATCGAACCGGCTGGCAGATTGGAAGGATTCATGAGTGCAAAATGGGGTGCTTCTGTTGAGGAATGCAAGCGGGCCATTGAAATGGACGGGAATAAGTGGTTTCAGGATCGTACTGGAGAGGTCCCTCATGCGCTCTATGCCTTTGGGGCCTATTTGGATCATCCTGCCATCTTAAGTTACTTCTTCACTCCAAAGTCAAAAAAACTTTATCGAGTTGATGTGACATTTAGCGACCTCAAAGGTTATGAGGAGGCAAAGAATGATTTGATTCAAAGGTTCAAAAAGCCTACTTTTTCCAAAAAGGATGTGGATCATTGGTCATGGGAGGATAAAAGTCTGATCATCCTCCAAAGAGACGCAATCAATGCCCAGATCAGTTTTTCCAATGGACCTTTATTGGAATTGAATCAAAAAGAAGAGGGACTACTTGGAAAATAGAAATCTTTGGTTTAAAGGTTAGGGTAATGATGCCGACTTCCTAACCCTAGCCCAAAAACAATTTTCATCGTTCGAGAGTGGTATCTCGCCATAGAGAAGAGGAGAACATGAAAAAGATCGTAATCATCTGGTTTGGCTTGGTTTTGTTCCTATGGAGCATTGCCCCTGCTGACGGGAAGGACTTGGAAATTCAGGGAAAGAAATTGATTTTCCAGAAACCACCCTTCACCTTGATGTTGCCCTCAGAATTCCATTTGATCCATTTCTATTCCCACGAAAACCCGACTGAAAGTTCCGTCACCCGGGTCTATTTTGTTGTTAAAGAAAAGAATAAGCAGATTGAGGAAATGTTCATCGTTCAAATAGCGGATAAGACCAATCCTCAAGCAGGGCCTATCGTTGCCCCTCCACTCAAACCCTATACAGACAAAAGAATGTACCTGAAAGACAAAATAAAGAAGGGAGAGTTGGTCATCGATTATCTGATTCAATTGATGGCATGGAACCCCGATGCTCCATCACTCCAACCCATTGTGAAAAAAGGGATCGTCATCCCAAACCTCTGGGCACTTCAGGGCCAATCCCTCTTCATCTACCAGGGGGAACACGCTGTTTTTATCCGATATTCAAAAGCGGCCAATGCTTTTGGGTTTAAAGTTTCTGAAGAAGGGGATAAGTGGAACAGAGAGTCGATCTCAGGAAACGAGAAGAAGACCTATGAGGCCTTCCAGAAAAGCTTCATAGGGGTGATCGATTCCATCCGCGTCAAGAATCCTTGATAATTCCCTCTCTCCCCCTGAAGCTGCGAAATTATTCAGGTGGAGGTTGGGCAAGGATATCTTCAAAGTTTTACAATTGCGGATCATTTGAAAGGATAGGGGTAACGAAACGCTGTAGGTAGGCTATCCTATTGAAGGTTTCGATCGCTGTAGATGAGCGTAAGAAACGTGCCGCTGTAAAACTTTTCTCATATCCCCGCCCAACTCGGCGGCCCTGGGCTATTTTTTCACATTTTCCTTTTAGTAAAGTGGGGAGAGGGATTTAAAGAGTTACGTTCTAACCAAGATGGAGGAGGGATATTGGTCCAGAAGATCTTTTCAATGAAGGAGGCGGTATCTCAGTTTATCGAAGATGGTGACTCTATCGCTATGGGAACGGCATTGGAAGCGGCGATCCCGTTCGCCGCGGGGCATGAAATCATCCGTCAAGGGAAAAAAGATCTTACCCTCATCGGTCCGATCTCTGATATGCTCTTTGATCAATTGATCGGTTCTGGCTGTGTGAAAAAGGTGGTTGCCGCCTGGGTGGGAAATGTGATCATGGGTGTGGGTTATAACATGCGAAGGGCGGTTGAGGGAGGAGTTCCGAGAAAGATCGAGGTCGAAGATCACACGAACTTTACCGTTTCTTTAGCTCTTCATGCGGGAGCCATTGGCATTCCTTTCATTCCAACGAAGAGTCTTTTAGGGACAGGAATGGTGTCAGGGGAGCACCCCTTTAAGGAGATGGAATGCCCTTATACGAAAGAAAGATTGGCCTTAGTTCCTGCACTGAAACCTGATGTGGCGATCCTTCAAGCTCAGAGGGCGGATGAGGAAGGAAATACCCATTTCTGGGGTGGAAGCGGAGTGACCAAAGAGGCAGCTTTGGCAGCCCGGAAAGTGATTGTGGTGGTGGAGGAGGTGGTCAGTAAAAAAGTGATTCAGAGAGATCCAAACCGAACGCTTATCCCCGGATTTTTAGTCCATGCTGTGATCCTAGAGCCGTGGGGAGCACACCCATCACCCGTACAAGGCTATTATAATCGAGACCATGAAAAATATATCCACTACCACCATGAATCGAGGGAAAGAGATGGATACCTGAAATGGTTTGGGAATTGGGTCCTGGGGGTAAGGGACAGGGAAGAATACCTCAAACTTGTGGGCGGGGAAAAAATAAGATCCCTTTTGATGAAGCGTCACAGAAAATCAATGCCGGTGGAATATGGATTTTAAATCCCTCCCAACCTCCCTTTGTCAAAGGGAGGAGAAAGTATTTCCCCCTTTAGTAAAGGGGGATTAAGGGGGATTAAGGGGGATTAAGGGGGATTTGTTGCGGTAGGAGACAAATTTGGCAACCGATTATACCCTACAGGAATTAATGGTGGTTGCGGGTGCGCGGGAAATCCGCGAGGATGATGTTGTCTTTGTGGGAATGAGACTTCCACTCTTGGCTTTTCAACTGGCAAAGTCTACCCATGCTCCCCACGCCATAGGAATCTTTGAAAATGGAATCTTAAGAGACAAGCCGGCCGGCGCTCCCCTCTACACGATGGGCGATCCCGCCAACATTGAGGGAGCGATCTGGGCTACTTCAATGATCGACATCATGTCACTCTTACAGAATGGAAGGGTGAGTTTGGGCTTTATTGGAGGGGCTGAAGTGGATCGCTTCGGGAATCTCAATACGACCTATATTGGCGGCAGAGAAAATGTCCAGGTTCGACTCCCTGGGAGTGGTGGAGGGAGTGATATTGCGTCGCTTTCTAAACGATTGGTTATACTCATGAACCATGAGAAACGCCGCTTTCTTGAGAGGGTGACCTATATCACCTCGCCTGGTTTTGGAAATGGAGGAGATTGGAGGAAGAAAAACGGATTAAGAGGCGGAGGTCCTTGTGCTGTGATTACGACCAAAGGGATTTTGCGATTCGATTCTGAAACGAAAGAGATGGTTCTCGATTCCATTCACCCCGGAGTGACTGCGGAAGGGGTTCTTGAAAATACCGGCTGGAATTTGAGATTACCACCAAGAATCGAAAGAACAAAACCCCCTACTCGGTCCGAAATTCGAATCATAAGGAAGCATGACCCCCTTGGCTTTTGGACAAGAAATGTTAATAGAGTGGAAAAATATTAACCATTTACTGTTCCTTTGGATTTCTAAGGATTTTTTATTACGAATTAGAAATTAAAAAACACGTTAATTTTCAATAGATTGAAAATAAACTTGTTGAATTAAAATCTGTGTCAAATTTTGGCATCTATTTTGCTAACAATATTTCCAATAATGAAATTAGGGTATTATTATGCCTGAAATATTTCTTGGAGACCTTTCCGAGGCTAAATTCTTTGATCTCTTAAAACCCCTATTGACTGGGAAAAAAACCGGGATATTAACGATCAAAGGGAAAGAGGATGGAGAGATCTTTTTAGAAGCCGGAAATATCGTTCATGCAAAAACCGCCGATTCATTTGGAGAAGAGGCCTTTTTAACCATCATGGGTTGGACGGCTGGTAAGGCCGCATTTGAGCCGGATGCTACTCCTCGAGAAAGGACCATCCCCATTCCTACCGAGAACTTGCTGCTTAACTGGTCTTACAGAAAACAAGAATGGGAAAGGATTAGAAAGGTAGTGCACTCTTCCAACGACCTCTTTCGTCTCTCCCTTCAGAATGATTCAAAGGATAAGAGTATCAAAGGAGAGCAATGGAATGTGTTAGCGTTGACCGACGGAAACAGGACGATCTCAGAAATTGCCACAACGCTTGGATGGGATGAGTTTAAAACATCGAAGAAAATCTATCAATTGGTCCAAGCAGGTTTGTTGGAGAAGGCAGGGGAAAGTAGTTATACGGATAAAAAAATTGTTGGGGAGGACTTTTTTGAGGTGATGGAGTTCGAATTAAAAAAGGTTATGGGTCCGGTGGCCCCTTTCATCATTGAGGATAAACTCAATGAGTTTGGAAAGACCAAGGGCTCCCTTCCGGAGGTTCAAGCGTTATCATTTATTGAAGCAGTGGGGGAGGAAATCCCCAACGAACAGAAGAAAAATCAGTTTAAAAAGGCGATGATGGAATCTTTCTCTGCCGGAAAATAACCGGAAAATAAAGGATGAGGTGAGAATGGGAAAGTCAAAAAATAAGTGGGTTGGAACGGACGGACAAGTTTACTCTTTTTTTTGGGGTTAGATCTCAAATTTTAAAAAGGAGGAGTCCCAATGGCAAAGATGAAGAAAAGCGGCATAGGTCTATTACCGAAACTATTATTAGGGATTTTTATTCCGATTCTATTAACCTTCTTGATCCTCTGGAGTTTTGTCTTTTATAGTTGGGATTTCGGGGGAACGCGGTTTACGAGCATCAAAGATATCGGATCTGAGGTGCTAAAAGAGTTGAGTATGATTTCTGTGAATGAGTCGAAGTCCTCTTTGAATCGACTGGGCGAGAAGGTCATTAAAGAGAAAGCCATCGATGTCGCAAAACAGATTGAAATTTTTTTTAAATCGCGTCCCAAAATAAAAAGAGAAGACATCCTCAAAGACCCGGAGCTTAAATCAATTGCTGTTCAGAAAGTTGGAGAAACAGGTTATACGGCTGTCCATGATAATAAGGGCATTAACTACTTCCATGTGAACCCCCAGATTGTGGGGACGGACTTACATGATCTCGCCCCGAAGCTTCCTGCTTTCTGGAAGATCCTGGAGGCCAGTTTAATAGGTCCGGCATTCGGTTATTATGACTGGAAAGATGCTGACGGAAAGATTCGTCCTAAATACATGTATTTAGTTCCTGTTAAAGACATAGACCTCATCGTCGCCTCGACCACCTACATCGAAGAATTTTCGAAGCCTTCAAAAGCCATTGAAGGGAGGATGAAGTGGGTCCAGGGAAGATACTTGGACGCCTATGATATTAAAATTCGGATATTTTATCTTGTCATTATGGTCACCCTTGTCGTTCTGCTGATGGTGATCTACTTCTATTCCAGTTCGGTGGTTCGTCCGATCCGTTATCTCTCTGAAGTTGCCGATAAGATCAGCATGGGAGAATTAGATACCCCTATCCAAATTAAGGGGAAAGGAGAGGTTGGTGCTCTTGCCGAATCCATTGAGAGGATGCAGACGAGTGTAAAAGCAGCGATTGAACGATTGCAGAAAAGAAAAGAGGTAAAATGAGGATTTTTATTCTTTTTCAGACAGGGGGGAGATCCTGAGTTCGACAAGAAGGAGAAAAAAGGGAGACGATGATTATCCCAAAAGGAGAGGTGAGGCATCAAAATTTATTGACAACCTATACGGATTTCCCTGCCCTTTTATCGACCTTAGAATTGGAGGGTTTTAGCGGGATTATCGAAATTGATTTCCCCGAAAACAAAGGATTCCTTTTCATTGATTCCGGGAAGATCATCAATGCGGAGGCAGAGACAGGAAATGGTTCAAAAAGGACGGTCGGTCCGGAGGCAATTCAATACCTTCTATCCCTATCAAAACAAAAGGAGGGAGTCCTCAATATCTATCGTTTGCTACCAGAGCAAGTAGCTATTGTGGCCAGCAATCTCCAACACCAGATCCTCTTCAAAGGGCTCTCCACGGATTTCACCCGGTTAGATCGACTCCTTTTGAAATTGAAAGAAGAAAAACATAATGGATTCATAGAGATCTTTACGGAAGAAAATCAAGCCATTGGTGTGCTTTTCTTGCAAGAAGGAGAGCCGGCAGAGATGTTCATTACCCCGGCATCCGGCCCATCGGTTTTTGGCCGAAAATCAATTTCCGCGTTTGTAGAGAATGCGATTAAGGAAGGGGCCATTTTTAATGTCTACAAGAGCCAGGGCAAAAACGCCAAGGAAGAGATGGCAGTAGGCGGAGGAGTGGAAGACCAGAGCGAGATCCTCCTCATCCTCCAAGAGATCCTCTCTAAAGCGGAAAAGTTGGTCGATGAAATTTCTCAAAAAGGAAAATTTTTGGGTGCATTCAAGAAGTCCCTCTTAGAAAAAGTGGATGTCTATCCTTTTCTTGATCCATTCAGCGGCGAATTTAGCTATCAGGATGGGACCCTTTTATTTACTGGAGAAGTCCCGCGGAGGGATCTTATTCATGGAATTGGAGAATCTCTGCGTGCTGCGCTGTCTGATCTTGAAGAGGAATTGCCAAAAAATAAGATGCTCTCTTTGAAATGGAAGGCTGAATTGGAATCCACCTTTGAGGCTCACCGAGAGGCAATGAGGCGCTTAGGGGTGGATGTCATGTTTTCTTCGCTGTTCCAGTAAGTTTCCCATTTCGTCTCTACCCGTTGCTCTTATCCTTGGCTGTAATAAGTCTGCGGACCCTCGTTCTTATCTCCATCACCCCTCCAAGAAAAAGGTAGGCCACCAGGACGAAGAGAATCCTGGAGACGAAGACAAGGAGTTCTGGGATAAGCCTCTCCCTCTGATACAAAATCCTTCGTAGGTGTTTTAAAAGAAGAAGATTTATTTCATTTTATGAGACTGGGCAAAATGAGAGCAATTTTTGGGAAAAGCATCAATATCCCTGTATTAACAAATATTGCAATAAGAAATGGAAATATTCCCTTAAAAATCTTTTCCAGGGGGACCTCCGGAGCTATCCCTTTAATGACGTATACATTAACTCCAACGGGCGGTGTAATCACTCCCATTTCACTCACCAACACAATGATAACACCGAACCATATAGGATCAAATCCGAGACGGACGACCACCGGAAAGATCACGGGAACAGTGAGTACCACCAAGGCCATGGCATCCATGAAGCAGCCGCCTATAAGATAAATGAAGATGATCACTACCATAATCGCCATAGGAGGTAACGGGAGCCCCCCTACCCAATCGGCCAGAATAAAAGGGATTGTGGAGACAGCCATGAAATGGCCAAAGACGGTGGCGCCGGCAATGATGCAGAGAACCATGCAAGAGGTTCGTAATCCATCCTTGGTTGAATCAATAAATACTCGCCAGCTAAGTTGCCTTCTCACCAGACCGATCACCAAAGCACCCGCTGCACCAATACCTCCCGCCTGAGTCGGAGTGAACCAACCGAAGAACAACCCTCCTATGACCAGACCAAATAGAATCAGGGCTTCAAATATTCCTGAAAGGGCTTTTCCCTTTTGTTTGAAATCTGTGGAGGCCCCTGCTGGAGCACAGGCTGGGTTATGCCAGCAAAGAAGACCCACTGTTATAACGAATAAGAACGTGAGGATGATCCCTGGGATGATACCCGCTACGAAAAGTTTACCAACGGATTGCTCGGTAATAATCCCATAGACAAGAAAGATGGTGCTTGGAGGAATGAGAATGCCAAGCGTTCCGGCACTGGCAATACAACCAGTAGCAAAGCTATCGTCGTAATGATACCTTTTCATTTCTGGAAGTGCAATCTTCCCTATGGTGGCTGCCGTAGCGGCTGTGGATCCACAGATGGCAGCAAAAAAACCGCAGGCCACGACAGTGGCCATCGTCAGCCCACCACGGAGATTTCCAAAAATCGTATAAGCGGCATCATAAAGTCTTTTCCCAATTCCTGATGCAAACGCAAAGGACCCCATCAGGATAAACATTGGGATCGCACTGATAGGGAAGTTGGAGAATTGTTCGAAGAAGTCCCGGGCCAGAAGTTTGAGACCTGCATGAAAAGAACTCAGGTAGGAAAAACCAAGGAATCCAACAAAAGCCATGGAAAAGGCAACGGGTACCCTGAGGAGAAAGAGGAAGACGAGTAAGATGATCCCAATGATACCTACATTAACTGGATCCATGACTGAATACCTCGTTTAAGGATTTAAGGACCTCTATCAGGAAGACCAGACAGACGGGAACGGAACAGAAGGCGATGAGGTAGGCGAAAGGGTAAAAAGGCAAATATGAAGTGGAGCCAATTTCTCCTGCTTTTTGAAGGGATTGACCATAGAGAAAGCTCTGCCAAATGATCAGAACGAAGAGAATCAATGACAAAAAAGAACTGATACTGCTGATCGCCGCTCGGATACGCTTTGGAAATCTATCAATGATAAATTCCACCCGTATATGCCGACCCAGAATCAGGGTAAAGGCTATGGCAGGAGCGATCGCGACGATCTGCGAAAAACTAATGATTTCAACAGATCCAGGAAGAGGCCATATAAAAAGCTTCGCCCCCATCACATCAATAAAATTGACGAGAAACATCAGGAGTATACCAATGACTCCAACCCACTCGAGGGACCAACTGAATGACCTCGTCAATTTATCCAATTGATTGAACCACTTTTCAAGTTTCATTCTCTTTCTCTTCCCCATGAACATTCCTCCCCCTTGCGGGGGGAGGAATGTTGCGAAAACAGCCATTACTTCACCCGGACCTCTGATGGACCGGTGGACGATTTGACTCCTGACTCTTTCTGTTTCTTCGTCCAGTACTCAATGCGCATCCGTGCATAATTAATCAATTCTCTGGTCTCTTTTTCCTGATACCCTGCGGCGACCATCGATTTTACATATTTATCTATAACTGGCTCAACCGCTTTCTTCCATTTGGCGATCTCTTCAGGCGGTAGTTCAATGAACTGCAACCCTTTTTCCATGCCATACTTTTTACCATCGATATCCACTTCGTTCCACATGGTGGCTAACTTTTCTTCAAAAGGATATTCATTAATGATCTTCTGAATATTGGGAGGAAGCTTATTCCAAGTATCTTTATTCATCACCAAATAGAAGGTATAGACCTGACCGATCGGCCAGCATTCTGTCACATACTTGGCGACTTCCGCATATCGGAAAGCCCTCATTGTTTCCATCGGGATCATCAGACCGTCAATCACCCTCTTCTGTATCGCCTCATAGGCTTCTGGCGTAGGGATGGGTCGTGGCGTCCCACCCAATGCACTGACAACTTCAGCGATGAACCCAAGCCCTCTCAACGTCATTCCTTTTAGGTCTTCCATCTTATTGACCGGCTTAGTCGCCGAAAGAACCACATTAACAGGACTGGTATGCATGGAAAGCATCCGTATCTTATCCCATTCCTTGGGTTTAAATTCCCTCATGAAGTCGTTGGCCACATGGTTGGCTACCCAGGCGTTGGGAAAACCAAGGGGAAGGTCAAGAACCTCTGTCATGCGGAACCGACCGAACGTATAGCCAATGTTAGAAAAGCCTATGTCTGCAATCCCTTCCATGACCCCGTCATACATCTTTGGAGCAGTAAGCAAAGTCCCAGCAGGGAAAAAACGAATCTTCAATTGCCCCCCGGAGCGGGCCTCGAGATCCTTAATGAATTCCTCACAGATTTTGGATTGTTGGGCAGGAACGGGGAAGTAATTGCAGAATTTTAATTCGATGGCTCCCCAAACGACCGAAGGCACCCATATCCCAATCACAATCATACCAATAAGAATCGATTTTTTTCTCATTTGAACTGACCTCCTGTCTGTAATTAGAAAGTTGTTTAGAAATTTTCGATGCCTTTTATAGTCTGAAATTCATTCGTTTCCCAAACCTTAACATAATAACAAACTGTTTTCACCTCCTTTGATCAAGAGTCAAGTATCCGTTTTTTACTTCACCTTAACCATATTAAATCTTCCCTTCTTTTTTAAGTTTCTCCTTAATTTCTTCTCTTAACCATTTCTTGTCCACTTTTCCAACCCGGGTCAGAGGTATCTCATCGATCATTTCAATCCGTTCTGGAAGATAAAGCACCGATGTCTTCTTTCCTTTAAGATATGAGATAATTTCTTCAAAAGAAATCATTTCATTTTTCTTTGGCTTAATAAAAGCACAAACCCTTTCTCCCAGAACAGGGTCCGGCATCCCTACCGCCGCAACCTGTTCCACCTTAGAATGGCCGCTGATCAGCTCCTCCACTTCTTTAGCACTGACATTTTCTCCTCCACGGATGATGATATCTTTACTTCTGCCTGTTATGATGAGACGTCCTTCCCGATCGAATTTAGCAATGTCCCCTGTCCGATAAAACCCATCCGGCGTAAAGGCCTCTCGATTTTCGGCGTCTGATTTATAGTATCCCAGAAAGATGCAAGGACCTCTGGCCACCAATTCTCCTTCCTCTCCCTGGGGAAGTTCACAGCCATTCGAATCAATCACTTTAAATTCATCGTAAGGGCAGATGGGCCATCCGACCGTGTGAAAAATGACTTCATCTGAATCTTCGAATCGGGTCTGGGTACAAGGTCCTTCTGAGCTCCCATACACATTATAAAATTTACATTTCAATCTGTTGAAAACTTTCCGAATCACCTCAGGGGGCATATAAGAGCCACCCGTAGCGATCACCTGTAAAGATGAAATATTGTATTGATCAAGCTCCGGGAAGTCAACGATCTGTTGAACCTGGGCCACGGCGAGGATCATCGTTGTAACTCTTTCTTTTTCGATCGCTTCAAGAATCTCTTTCGGTCGAGTGGAAGAAATCATGACCACTTTTCCTCCTGTCAGGATGGAGGGATTCAGTGAGACCTCAATCGCCATATTGTGGGTAATCGGTGTGGCAATCAAGGTGATATCATGGGGGCTTCGTTGCCAGGCCTTTGCACGATACTCCACATTACAGAGCCAATCATTATGCGTCCTTGGGACGAGCTTGGGGAGGCCTGTTGTACCTCCGGTAGGCATCAAATGACAGATTTCATCAGGATCGGGTCGGAAAGTTTGAAGGTAGTCTTTCGGATATCGACGTAGATCAACCTCATTTAAAAGGTTGTTAAAAGAGAGGACCCCTTCAGGAAAGGATTCCGTTTCCTCTCTCATTGGTTCGATGATGAGAATATGCCTTAAAGAGAGGGGTTGGGACCGAAAGGCATCGATCATGGGTCTATATTCTATTTTTTCAAATCGTAGGGGGACAATCCATGCCTTAGCCTCAGTGGTTTTATAGAAATGTTCCATCTCCCTCTGAGAGAATCGAGGAATACACATGACAGGGATGGCGCCGATTTTATGAAGGCCATAATAAGCAAAGACAAACTCCGCCCAATTGGGAATTTGAAGTAATACTCGATCTAACTTCTCAATGCCCAATTCGAGAAAAGCAATGGCCGCACGGTCTGTCCACTCCCGGATCTGTTGATACGTCAACCTGACCCCCCCGGCTATAAGCGCTTCTTTGTAAGAATAGAGGTCACAGCTTCTATCCAACATCTCTCCGAGGGGGATTCCTAACCACCACCGCTTCCGGTAATATTGGTCAACCCATTCCTTTGGAAAAGGATTAGCTCCCTCGAGCACCATCGATATTCCCAAATAAAAAGGATTTTATAAAAAGTGAAATGATTAAGCGGTATATTAATTTTAATTATTCTCCCGGTCAAGAGAAAAATTACATAAACTTTTTTGTGGGTTCCAATCTTTTGTAGAACCGGGGGACAGAGCTGTAACTTATCAATATTATCAATATTTTTTTCAGAAAGAATTGGTGTGGGGTTAGAGAGTGCCACTCGAAGCATTAGTCTTTTGGAGAGAAGATGCTCCCTTTTGATCAGAGACCGTTTGTGTTTGATTTGACTCTGGAGATTACTGAATATTAATTTTGCTTGACAAAAATTTTGTTCCCTGTGATTCAGACAGTAAGACTATAGACCTCAGACATTAGACTGAAGAGGAGGAATGGCCAGAGATGACACAGAGATATTACTCGGAGCATATATTTGTTTGCATCCCCCCCTTTAGAAAAAGGGGGTAAGGGGGGATTTAAATGTTTGGAAAATCCCCCTATGTCCCCCTTTGCCAAAGGGGGATCGTTCATACTGAATTTAAAAATAGTTATTGAGAAATGCAAACAATATAATGCTTTCCTTAATAAAGGGTTTGACGTGAGCTCAGCCGAACGGCCTGGCAGCCAGCAGAGGAACTGGCACTCTGGGTATATGCGAAAGAGTTTCAAACGAGGGAAACAGAGTAAATTCCCTATATTATAGTGAACGACATAAATAAGTTGACGTGCACCATGTGTCATTGCGAACGAAGTGAAGCAATCTCAAGGGATTGCCACGTCGCTTCGCTCCTCGCAATGACTACTTTTCAGGGTCGTTCACTATAGAGAAGTCTGGTGTCTAACGCCTGAAGTCCAGTGTCTGAATTGCAGATTTTGTTCCAAATATACTTGACAAAAGTTTTTTTCTTAATATACTTGTTAGAAAATTCTCAAAGAAAGGAGGGGAGAGGAAACCCTCTTCTTATTTTGGGAAATGTTTATTGCAAAATGAAGGAAGGTTAGAGGAAAAGGGGGTGATAAAAAGAGGAAGGCTGAGCTTACAATTAATCCAAACAACTTGAAAGGAGGGTTTAAAGATGAAAAATTGGAAGTTGTTGGCGTTATTTCTTTGTGTTTCGGTGATTGGGTTTTCATTCTCCATTTCGCCCGCATTTGGCCAGATAAAACTAAACTATTCAATCTTCTTCCCAGCCCCACATAAGCACAGCGTTTTGGCTACTGAATGGGCAAAGGAGATTGAGAAGAGGACGGATGGAAAAGTTCAAATCACGATGCATTATGGAGGCACACTCACACCTGCTGATAAGTGCTACGATGGTGTGATCAGGGGGATCTCTGATGTCGGCATGTCAGTCTGTGGCTATACGAGAGGAAGATTTCCTTTGACAGAGGTGGTTGAACTCCCTATAGGTCACAAAAGTGGGTGGGTAGTAACGAAAGTCATCAATGAATACATAAACAAATTTAAGCCAAAGGAATTTGATGATGTCAAGATGATGTACATGCATGCCCATGACCCGGGGCTCCTTCACAGCAAAAAACCTATTAACAAACTTGAGGATGTCAGAGGGATGAAGGTCCGCGCCTTTGGCGCGGTTACAAAAATTGTAACCGCCCTTGGAGGAGCTCCTGTATCCATGGCCATGGGTGAAACCTATGAGGCTTTAAGCAGGGGGGTGGTCGAAGCCTCGATTGCACCCTATGAGGCTCTTCAAGGATGGAAGTGGGGAGAGGTGGTGAAATTTACTGTTGAAGCACCGGCTATGTATTATAGCTCCGCTTTTTTCATAGCCATGAATAAGGATAAGTGGAATGCCTTGCCTCCGGAGATCCAGAGGATCATCGAAAAGGTGAACGAAGAATGGATTGAAAAGCACGGAAAGGCTTGGGATGAGATCGGCAAAGCAGGTAAAGATTTTACAATTCAAAGGGGCAACCAGATCATCACCCTTTCAGCGGATGAGAACCGGAAATGGGAAAAGGCACTCAAGCCCCTCTACGATGAATATGTTAAGAGTATGAAGGATAAAGGCTTACCCGGAGATGAGGTATTGAGATTCTTTCTGGAGCAAATATACAATCTTCAAAAATAAGACATGGGGAAGGGGAAGGAATGTATTCCTTCCCCTTTTATCAAAATATGCCAGAATACCCCCCAGCTCTGCTGGGGGGATGAATGGCCTACCCTCTCCCCTGGGGGGAGAGGGTAGGGGTGAGGGGGAAATGATCTAATCATCACCCCCACCTTAATCCTCCCCCATCAAGGGGGAGGAAAGTTTTTTAGAGAATTAGATGCCCCGCAGCTCTGCTGCGGGGTACTTCACTTTCAAAATTTTGATTCCCATCCATCTCTTCTATGGAATTTAAAAAAGGAGCTATTTATGGGATGGTTTTCTGATAAGGTGTGGAAACTCAGCCGCCTCATCAATTTCATTGGGGGGGTCAGCCTTGCATTCATCATGTTTCTCACGGTTGCTGATATTATTTTAAGGTACTTTAGAAGGCCAATCATTGGGACTTATGAACTAGTCGCCTTCTCAGGGGCAGTGGTGATCGGCTTTTCTGTTCCTTATACATCTTGGATGAGGGGGCACGTCTACACGGATTTTCTTATTTTAAGATTCTCTAAAAAAATAAGAAACGTCTTCAATATCTCTACGAGGTGCCTGGGGATATGGCTTTTCCTTATGATCGGCTGGAATCTTATAAAGTATGGAATGGATCTAAAAAAAGCAGGGGAGGTCTCCCTCACTTTGACCATGCCTTTCTATCCCATTGCTTATGGAGTAGGGGTCTGCTGCTTTGTTCAATGTTTAGTAATGGTTTGTGATATTTTGAAGATCTTCGGAGGGAAATATGAATGAGGTGACGATCGGAATTTTAGGTCTGGCTGCTGTGTTAGCCTTATTTCTCACTGGGATCGAGTTGGGAGTCGGCATGGCATTGGTGGGTTTCGTGGGATTCAGCATCATTGTATCCCCAGCGGCTGCTTTGAATCTTTTAGCCAAAGATATCTTTGATGTCTTTTCTTCCTATGGTTTTACTGTCATCCCCTTATTTGTCCTCATGGGTCAGATCGCCTTCAATGCAGGGATTGCAAAGAGATTATACGATACTGGCTACCGGTTTGTCGGACACATACCCGGAGGACTGGCTATGGCCACTACGGCGGGTGCAGCCGCCTTTGGAACCGTTACCGGATCCGCAACAGCCACGGCAGCAACCTTTGGAAGTGTGGCCTATCCCGAGATGGATCGATATAATTACAGCAAGAAACTCTCCACAGGAATCATTGCTGTCGCAGGGACTCTCGGCAGTCTCATTCCACCGAGCGTCACCCTGATTGTATATGGCATGATTACTGAAACATCCATCGGCAAATTATTTCTGGCTGCAACCGTTCCAGGGCTGATCGTCACCTCATTGTTTATTTTCATCATATACGGATGGTGCAAGATCAATCCATCCATAGGTCCTAAGGGCGAAAAATCGACATGGAAGGAGAGGTGGGTTTCGCTCAAAGAGGTGATATGGGTGATCGTTATTTTCCTAATCGTGACAGGGGGGATGTCTTGGGGGTTCTTTACTCCCACAGAGGCAGGTAGTGCCGGAACTTTTGCTGTTCTCCTTTTATCCATTGGCAAAAGGGATATCAATTTTAAAGGGTTTATCAAATCGATTGCAGAATCACTGCGCACCGCTTGCATGGTTTTGATGCTGATTGCAGGTTCCACTATCCTGGGCCATTTTCTTGTGGTGACGAAGATCCCCATCATGGCTGCAGATTGGCTCGGGCAACTTCCTCTTCCACCTTTCCTCGTCATGATTCTCATTTTGCTTACTTATGAATTAGGAGGCTCCTTTATCGATGACCTCGCCTTTATGGTCCTAGCCACTCCAATCTTCTTTCCTGTTGTCCTCAAACTTGGTTACGATGCGATATGGTTTGGTGTCATCCTCCATATCTTTGTGATGATCGGCGTGGTTATTCCACCTGTGGCCGTCAATGTCTTTGTGGTAAGAAATATCACCAAGGTACCGTTTGGTGTGATTTACAGCGGGGTTTACCCCTTTTTGATTGGCATGATCCTTTGTGCAGCTTTGTTGTTTGTATTTCCACAGATTATCCTTTTCCTTCCATCTCTATTTGGGGTTTATTGATACGGCGAGCGCCTCCGTTTACCAAATCTTTGTCAACCATTATGAATCGAGACCTTTTCCATTAGAGGGGAAAATTTCTTTATAAAAATAAGAAGGATAGATAAAAGAGATAGCCATGAAGACCTCAGACAAGGTTCAATACGATCGATATTTGAAGGGCGAAAGGCTCCCCCATTTTCGTACTCTTTCGGGGATCGAAATGAAGGAGTTTTATCAACGGGAGGATAGGCAAAATGATGAACCTTCGCCGGGCGTCTATCCCTTTACAAGGGGGATCCACCAGGATATGTACCGAACTCGGTTATGGACCAGGAGACAGCAAAGTGGATTTGGGACTCCGGTGGAGAGCAACCGTCTTATTCACTACCTGTTGAGCAAAGGGATGACAGGCCTCAATATCGATTTTGATGTCGTCACAAAACTGGGGCTCGATCCTGATCATCCTTTGGCCGAAGGGGATGTGGGTTTGGCAGGAACTTCCGTTGCCACATTAGAAGATATGGAGACCCTTTTTCAAGGAATTCCATTAGGCAAAGTGAGTACAACGCTGATTGTCAATCCTCCCTACTCAGCAGTCATTATGGCCATGTACCTTCTGGTGGCGAAGAGTCAAGGAGTGGCAGCTTCCGATCTGATCGGCACTATTATGAACTGCGCCATTACTCAGTTAGTGGGTCCTACCTTCCAATCAGGAACACACTTTTTCCCTTTGGACCCTGCTATGAAGATGGCCTCTGATGTGATGGAGTACTGTATTCACCACATTCCCCGGTGGAACATCATCAATATTAATTCTCGTAACATAAGAGAGACGGGGGTCAATGCTGTTCAGGAAGTGGCCTTTGTTTTTTCACTCGCCTTGGAGTACGTTCGCTCGCTCTTAGCGCGGGGGTTGGACATTGATCAGTTTGCTCCCCGTATCGGTTTTTTTGCAACCGTTCATATTGACTTCTTAGAGGAGATTGCCAAACTTCGGGCTATGCGACGGATATGGGCTCATCTGATGAAAGATACCTTCGGAGCCAAGAACCCGAGGAGTTGTTGGCTCCGAGTTGCGGTTCAGACTTCATCGCTCCCCCTTACTGCTCAGCAACCATTGAATAATATTGTACGGGCTGCCATTCAAACCCTGGCATCTGTGTTGGGTGGAAGCCAATCGATCCATACGACCTCCTATGATGAGGGTTATGCCCTTCCTACAGAGGAGTCTCATGTCTTGGCCATTCGAACCCAACAGATCATCGCTTATGAGACAGGTGTCTGTCGCACTGCGGACCCTCTGGGAGGTTCCTATGTTATTGAGAAATTAACGGATGAACTTGAGGAGCGTGCTATAGCCCTCATGGAGGTGATCGAGAAAAAAGGGGGTTTTTTGGAGTGTTTCAAATCTCAATGGATTGAGAATCAGATTAATGAGGCCCGATATGAGTATGCCCGCCAATTGGAGGCGGGAGAGCAAATACAGGTGGGTGTTAACATGGAGCGGGAAGAGGATGAGGAGGTGAGGATCAACATCTTTCGTCAGGCCTCCGATATGCAGGAAAGACGGATTCGATCTATTAAAGAATATAAAAAGTCCAGAGATGGAGATCAGGTTAAGAGGGCTTTGGAAAAACTCTACCGGGTGGTAAAGGGAAATCCAGATCGAAACTTTTTCCCGATGATTCTCGAAACAGTAGGACAACAAGCCACAATTGGAGAGATTAGTGATACCTTACGCCAGGCCTATGATTTTACTGTCCACTATGTTTAAGGAGGGGATATGGAAAACAAAAAGCGGATTCTCATTGGAAAGATTGGTCTGGATGGTCATGACAATGGTATCAGAATCGTATCGAAATGGTTAGCCGATGCCGGATTCGAGGTTATTTATTTAGGGCTTTATAATACCCCTAAGGGAATTGTACAGACAGTCATGCAAGAAAATACGGACCTGATTGGGTGTAGTTTCTTAGGCGGGGAACACCTCTTCTATTGCCGGAAGCTGCTGCAGCTGCTGCGGCAAAATGGTTTAGAAGATAAGAAGCTCATCGTAGGAGGAGTCATCCCCCCTGACGATGTTAAGGCTCTGAAGGCAATGGGTGTTTCTGCAATCTTTACTCCGGGTACGATGCGGGACACAATTATTCAAAAGGTGAAGGAGCTGGTTGAAGTATGAACCATCCCCTCACCCTTCCCTTCTCCCCGGGAGACTGTGTCGTAATCATGATGGAGGGTAGATTCCGGCGGGATAGGCAGTCAGATTCCTCAGCTTTAGAATGCGGCCATTTAAAGTTATGGGTAATCGGCCTTCTTAGAAATGGGATTCTTTTCATGGGCTTGGAGCCCTGAAGCTAAGCGATGAAAGGTTTCCGCCCTAAAGCTTCGTCACCCGACCGCCTGTCCAGTGTTTCAAGGGAAGTAGTTTTTCGTTTATTGTGACACAGTCTCCAGTGGGGAGAGGGATGGGGTGAGGGGAAAAAAGGAGATTCGTATGTCCAATTTTTTTAATGAATTTGATAACATCTCTCCCCAGAAACTCCATGAAATTCAGAATGAGCGGGTCCGTGCCTTGGTGGATCGATGTTATCGTGAAGTTCCCTATTACCGGGACCTCTTCGACAAAAACAGTATCAAACCAAAACATATCCAGACCACAGAAGACTTAGCCTTAGTTCCGTTTACAGAGAAAAAAGATCTGAGAGCTTTATATCCTTATGGACTTCTTGGAGTTCCACTGGATCGGATCCATCGATTTGCCGCAACCTCAGGAACAACTGGCGTTCCTACGCTCGTAGGTTTTACTCGGAAGGATTGGATGGAAACTCTTCGGGAGCAGATGGGTCGAATCTTTAATGCCATGGGATTTCGTCGAAACGATCTGATCTATCAATGTACGGGTTATGGTCTTTTTATGGGAGGGCCGGGTATGGATGCAGGAGCCGAGGCGATTGGGGCCATCATCTTCCCTGCAGGTCCCGGAAGGACATTGGCTGGTATACAGTATCTAAAGGATTTAGGATTTCAAGCTATCGGTACAACCCCTTCTTTTGTGAGCTACTTGGTTGACGTAGCTCAAAAAAACGGTTTTAACCCTAAAAAGGATTGGAAACTTCGAACCAGCCATATTGGAGGTGAACCCGCAGCCCCGGCGCTAAGACGGCGGATTGAAGCTCTTATGCCAGAAGGTTTCGAATGGCATGAAGGCTATGGGACCACGGAACTGGGGGGTCCTACCGTTGGCCATTCTTGTCGGTTTTCAAGAGAATCCTGCGAACTCCACATATTAGCAGACCATTATTTTGTCGAAGTTATTGATCCGGCTACGGGAAAACGCCTTGAACCAGGTCAAAATGGGGAATTGGTATTTACAACCCTAACTCGGGAGGCTAACCCAATGATCCGTTGGCGAACCCGTGATATATCAGCTTTTTCAGAAAATGGTTATGGATGCCTTTGTGGGAGAGTGGCCCATCCAAGGATCCAACGGATAACTGGCCGAACAGATGATGTATTAAAAGTTAGAAGTACTTTGGTATTTCCCTCTCAGATCGAGGAGATTCTCAATTCAACTCCTGGAATCGGGGACGGCTGGCAGATTGTGATTGATCGCCCAAAGGAAAGTCTGGACAAACTTACTGTCCATGTAGAAGTCCAATCCCATATCTGGCAAGAGGTTAGTCAGATGAAAGGGATTGAGGAAAAAATTATCCAGGGTGTCTACGGACGCTTAGGAATGAACATTGAAGTCATTTTACATAAACCCGGATCATTGCCGCGATATGAGGGAAAGGCAAAACGAGTCCTTGATCACAGGGAGTTCGAAGGTGGACATTAGGGTTTGATAGTAACAAAGAAAACTTATGAAAGGGAAATTTATGAAGAGCTCAAATAAGATTCAATATGACCGTTATTTGAAGGGTGAAAAGCTCCCCCATTTCAGAACCCTCTCTGGGATCGAAATGAAAGAGTTCTACCTCCGTGATGATAGACCCCATGATGAACCTTCGCCCGGAGTTTTCCCTTTTACTCGGGGAATTCATCCGGATATGTATCGATCCAGGCTATGGACCAGGAGACAACAGAGTGGATTTGGAACCCCGGAAGAAAGTAATCAGCGAATTCACTTGCTCCTGGGTAAAGGAATGACGGGACTCAATATTGATTTTGATATCGTTACCAAACATGGCCTTGACCCTGATCATGATTTAGCCGAAGGGGATGTAGGCTTGCAAGGAACTTCTGTTGCTACTTTAGAAGATATGGGTATCCTTTTTCAGGGAATTCCTTTGGACAAAGTAAGCACAACCCTTATTGTCAATCCTCCCTATTCGGCCATCATCATGGCCATGTATCTTCTGATCACCCGAAGGCAAGGGGTTGACCCCTCTCACTTAATCGGGACCATCATGAATTGTGCCATCAGCCAACTTGTCGGTCCCACTTACCAATCGGGGACACACTTCTTCCCTGTGGAACCTGCCATTAAGATCGCATGCGATGTAATGGAATATTGTGTAAAGAATATCCCCAGATGGAATATTATTAATATTAATGCTTACAACATGCGAGAAACCGGAATCAGTGCAGTCCAGGAAATTGCTTTTACCTTCACCCTTGCCTCAGAATATATTCGACGCCTGCTGTCGCGGGGGATGGAGATCGACGAATTTGCTCCCAGAATTGCTTTTTTTACGAGTGCTCACATTGACTTCTTAGAGGAGATCGCTAAGCTAAGAGCTATGCGGCGGATTTGGGCTCGCCTGATGAAGGAGACCTTTGGTGCTAAGAACCCAAGGAGTTGCTGGTTCAGGACAGCCATTCAAACTTCATCTTTACCCCTCACTGCACAACAGCCTTTGAATAATATCGTTCGAGCTGCTATTCAAACGCTGGCTGCTGTGCTGGGAGGAAGTCAGTCCATTCATACAACCTCTTATGATGAGGCGTATGCCCTCCCCACAGAGGAGTCCCATATCCTATCCATTCGAACTCAGCAGGTCATTTCCTATGAGACAGGTGTTTGTCGGAGTGCAGACCCTCTTGGAGGTTCTTATGCTATCGAAAAATTGACAGACGAAATTGAGGAGCACGCCTTAGCCCTTATGGAGGTGATCGAAAAAAAGGGAGGTTTTTTGGAATGTTTTAAATCTCAATGGATTGAGAACCAGATTAATGAAGCCAGATATGAATATGCCCGCCAATTAGAGGCAAGAGAGCAAATTCAGGTTGGAGTCAATATGGAGCGGGAGGAGGATGAGGAGGTAAAGATCAATATCTTCCGCCAAGCTTCCGATATGCAAGAAGAAAGGATTCGATATATTAGAGAATACAAAAAGTCAAGAAACGGAGACCAGGTTAAGAGGGCTTTAGAAAATCTTTACCATGAGGTGAAGAAAAATCTCAGTGGTAATTTTTTTCAGACTATCCTTAAAGCAGTAGATCAAAAAGCCACGATAGGAGAGATAAGTAACACACTACGTGAGGCCTATGATTTTACTGTTCACTATGTCTAAACTTCTTTCCACTCCCAAACTTTTTTGGCCACCACGGCAATAGATCAGAAGGTACTGCGTTGCGAAGCAGATGTGGTACCTTTTCATTTTTTGCCTGAGCCTCGATTCCAAAAAATAGAGCGGCCTCTAAGAAATATTTCTTAAGCCTCAACCTCTTAGGAATCACTCCCCGGTGTATCGATTTCTTTAAATTCGACTGAGCAATTAAGATCTGGGAAGCCATCTCCCTTGTTCCTTTAGGGATGGAGAAAGGAGCGAGGATCTGGTGAATGACTAACCGAATGGTCTGGGCCAGATAGATATACCGTTCCCTTTCTCCCAGAAAGGGATGCTCAGGCGCTACCGCTCGAAGGAGTGGGGTCAGAAAAAGAGCAAAGAGAATCGATTCAGGTACGGATCGGCCACCTTTGACAAGACCATCCACGAGGCCGAAGAGGCGTAGAAAAAATTGTTGATGCTTATTTTTCAAAGGGTTCCAGTCTCCAAAGACTTTGAGTAAATCAGGGAAGAAGGAGAAGAGAAGGTCTGTTTGGAGCATCAGGTGGAGGGAGGGTTGAGCGACGCCTTCCTTCAGATCTCGTATGAATTCATCTCGAACACGAGAAGGAGAACATTTTCGGATCTCATCCCGATACCGTATAATGGCTTGGTGGGTTGAGTCTTCAATGGAAAATCCGGTTCGAGCAGCATGGCGGATGACCCGAATCATTCGGACAGGGTCTTGCTGAAATCTTTCATTCGGATCACCGATGGTTCGGATAACCTGTCGCTCGAGGTCGTCCATTCCGCCGACGTAATCAATAATGGAGAAATCTGCAATATTATAAAAAACGCCATTGATCGTGATGTCCCGGCGTTGGGCATCCTCCTCCGGTGTTCCAAAACTGTCAGTCAAAATGATCTTCCCTTCTTCCGTTTGTATCTCTTCAAATTCCGAACGGCTTCGAAAAGTGGAGACCTCGATGATCTTCCTGCCTTTAAAAAAGACTTGGACGAGCCGAAATCGACGGCCGATGATTCGGCTGTTTTTGAAGAGATGATTGATTTCATGAGGGTGAGCGTTGGTGGCGACATCGAAGTCCTTTGGAACTTTTCCCAGGAGAAGGTCTCGAACACTTCCCCCAACGAGATAGGCTAAAAACCCATGCCGATGGAGTCGGTAAAGAACCTTCAATGCCTCTTCATCGATCATCCTTCTTGAAATGGGATGTTCAGACCTGGGGATGATGACTGGAATCATTTTGGCCGGCCCGTGCCCCGGAAGCCCCGCCTTATAGGTGGGGTTGATGGGCATAATATGAATGAAATTTCATTTCCGGAAAGCCCCGCCCTGCGGGCAGGGAGCTTCAAATGCGAATTGCTTTGGGGGTGCAGACTTTGATGCATTGAGGATTTTCTCCGCACAGATCACAGTGAAAAGCATTCTCTTCAAATACCGACAAGGCGTTTAAAGGACAGTTCTCTGCCCTTCTTCTGTCCCAGATAAATTTCCTTTTTTCCAGAACTTTGACCACCTCTTCCCCCTTGAGACACTTCATCTCTTTACATTGATGGCAGAGGATGGGGCTGTTTAAACTGGAGTCCAAGTCATCTTTCTGAATCCGGATACCTGACTTTTCTATATTGATCATTCCCAGATGGATAAGGGAACAGACCATTTCACAGAGATGGCAACCGCTACATTTATCTTTGTTAACTTTGATCCTCATTGCTTTGAAGATAGTCTGTCTTCAGTCTAAAGGCTAAGGGAAGGATGCCAGTTTAGTCAATGGGCCAAGTCATTGGTCTAAAGAATCTTTGGACTTAACCTCTTGACCTAACACCCAACAGGCTTCCTAACCCTAACCCTTACCCTAACCTAACTCCTGTTCGACTAACCCCAATCTTTCCAAGTTCTCTCTTTTTGGAATCCCGTTTTTATCCCAGCCATGCAGCCGGTAATATTCATCTAACATGTTGTCAAATTCTCTCCGCAAGATGGCCTCTCCATGGGCAGGTCCCTCAGGGATGGGTTCGTTGAAATATCGATTGGGAAGAGTGTCATCTTGACGGGAGATCCCATCTTTGATTAGCATCATTCTTTCCAAGGTATAAATCCTTTCTCCAACAGCCCTCAATTCATTTGGAGTGAAGGTGAGACCGGTGGAAAGGGCGATTAATTTAGAAAATTGTTTGTATTCGGGGGCGTGGGGACTTGAAAAAATTGTTAGGAAACGGCAGAAACCCAAGGCATCACAGACCGCGTTGAGGAGTTCATGCCACCAGACCATCCTTCCTTTCCCTGAATAAGAGGAGAATCGGTCACTGACCGGGCCACCGTAAATCTTCTTAAGGACTTCCTCGGGAAGACCCAGGATGTCCAAGGACGGACGGCTCCTCATGTGACATGCTCCCCGAGTGGATGTGGCCATCCCCAAAGCAAAACTCTTGGGGAGTCGCTCATCGGTCATCTCGATAGGGAAATTTTTAACATCAAGAAGGTAATCTTTTGAAGTTTCTCCGAAAATCTTTTTTGCAAGAGACCCTTCCGCCAAAATATTTCCGAAGCCTCTTCTTTGCGCAATCCGATGGATGAGCTCGACGATAGATTTTCCATCTCCCCAGTTCAATGATATTTCCGTCATCTCCCTATCAATAATCCTTCGTTGGTATAGTTCCATGGCCCATGCCATGTAAGAGCCTGTTGAAATGGTGTCGAGGCCGTAGCGATTGCAGAGTTCCGTTGCATAGATGATGTTTTCGAGATCCACGTTTCCCAATTTCGTTCCTAAAGAACCGATGGAGGCGTACTCAGGCCCTTCACCCCTCATCCCCTTATACCTTCCTTTTTCGATTGAAAACCGATGGCGACAATGGGCAGGGCAACCAAAACAGGAGAGCATGCCTGTGGATAGAGGTTCGAGTGCCTCTGCTTCTAATGCATATCCTTGATCACCGATTGTTGTAAGTTGATTATTACGGACGCTCAAAAAACCCATGGCATTGGCGTATTGAAAGAGAAGGGGAGTGCCATATTTCCCAAGGGCCTGGACCCATTTTGTTTCCATCAGGTTCTTCAGATTCTTAAGATAATACTTAAAATAATTTTTTGGATCTGAGATCATGATGTCTAAAGTTCCCCGAACGGCCACTGCCTTTAGGTTCTTAGAGCCCATGACAGCACCCATTCCAGTTCTTCCAGCAGAATTTTTCATGCCTGTTCGGACCGCAGCATACCTGACCAGGTTTTCTCCAGCCAGCCCGATACTGGCAACCTGGACTTTTTCATCCCCCAACTCTTGACGAATCATTCTTTGCGTTTCAACCGTATCAAGACCTGAAAGTTTCCTAGCCTCGCGAATCTCCACCCCGCCATCTTTGATCAGTAGATAGACGGGTTTTTGACTTTTCCCCGTGATCACCAAGTGGCTGAGGCCCGCTTTGACTAACTCCGCCCCAAAATCTCCACCCATGTTCGAATCACCAAGATGGCCTGATTCCGGCGATTTCGCAGTGATGTTCATTCGGGAGCCAAAACCGAGAATCCCTGTAAGAAGGCCAGCTCCAAAGATGAGAGGATTCTCTGGAGAAAATGGATCCAATTCGTGGGAATAGAATTTGGAGAGGAGATGCATATTGATTCCCCTTCCCCCCAAGAATTTTCTTCGAAGATCCAGGGAGACAGGGGTGATCTCAACCGAACCATCGTTCAGATGAATGTAGGCGATCTTTCTATCGAGGACCATTGCGGAGTCAAACCATGATTTTTGTCCATTATAACAGAATCAGCGTCAAAAGGCTTTTATTCATAATCCCCTCACCCTATCCCTCTCCCGCAAGGGGAGAGAGGATCTTTTTGAGGTAATTCATCCACTTAACCCCTCCCCCTTGATGGGGGAGGGATAGGTCGCCGGCGCGCCATAGCCGCTCTGGCGACGGCGCGGTAGGGGTGAGACGATGAGGCAACCTAAAGGGTTAGGGTTGACCTCGTTTAGATTTTATCGTTTGGATGAATCAAAATGGGCTTGACAAACAACTGGAATCGTAAAAGAATGTTATATGTGGGAGTGGTTCTGGATGTTCCCTAAGTCCGTGAGCTTTTCATTGTTTTGATCGATCATGCCCAAGGGGCAGGAGGATGACGACCGAAAATCTCTGGTCAACACCTCGTGGGGTTCGCGATGAAAATGCAAGAAGTGAGAGAGAGGGCAAAGGTCTTGGGCATCAAGAATACCTTCGGATTATCAAAGGCGGAATTGATTCGGAGGATTCAGAAGGCCGATGGAAATTTTGATTGTTTCGGAACGGCGACAGCCTATTGTGATCAATATCAATGTTGCTTCAGAGAGGACTGTTTAGAACCTCTCAGTCAGTGATTCTGGGCGCTGAATTCGAAATCATCCCGATCATCCCCCTCCCCCTCTTCCCAGGAGACTGTGTCATAATCGGAAGCAAAGGGGGAGAGGCAGTCAGGTTCCAAAGATTTAGAATGCGGGCCTTTTAGATTATGGGAAATCGACGCTTGCATAAAATCGAACGTTTTCATATGCTTGGTCCACCTGAATCCGAACGGTTAAAGGTTACCGCTCTAAATCTTTTCCACCCGACCGCCTCTCCCCTTCTTCAAAGAATCGGTTTTTTCATATTACGACACAGTCTCGTAGGGGAGAGGGGGAGGGGAGAGGGGGCATTGGTACCAAATTCAACGAAAGGAGGACCTACTATGGCAACACCAATCCACTGGGAAACATCGTTAACGACGGCAAAGGCGAGGGCAAAGAAGGAGAAAAAACTGATTCTGATGGACTTTTATAATAACCTCTGAATTGGGTGCCAACAGCTGGCAGCTGTTACTTATCCCAATCCCGATGTCTGTTCTTCTGTGGAGAAGAATTTCATTCCCCTCCAGATCGATTTTAACAAGAATAAGGCGATGGTTAAAAAGTATGGCATCAAATGGACTCCTACGATCCTGATTTTGGATTTGGATGGAGATGAACACCATCGCTTCATCGGTTTTTTCTCGCCAGAAGACTTTATTGGTCAAATCATGCTGGGCAGAGGAAAGGCCGAATTCAATTTAGACCATTTTGAACAGGCTATCCAATGTTTCAAGGAGATTCTCGTTCGTTATCCGAAGACAGATGCGGCTCCCGAAGCTCAATATTTCCTTGGGGTTTCCAAATATAAGGCAAGTCATGATCCAAAGGAGCTAAAACTTGGATTAGAAGTTCTTCAAAGAGATTATCCGAATAGCGAATGGACAAAGAAGGCGCAAGTCTATGCACTGATTCCCTGATGAGTCTTGTTTTGTGAGCGGACTCCTAACGGATGGAAAATCGCCAGGCACAATACCAACCAGGCTGCGGAGGATCAGGAGGGCATCCGATACATTCAGTCTGTATGTGCGAATCAATGGTCGCCGCAAACGTGCGATATTCAATAATACTGCCAGACTTGCAGGGGTAATTTTCTAACCCTTTCAGTTTGCGGGAGACCTGGACGCGGCAATCGATCATTCGAAAAACAAAGGAGTCCGTTTTCTCTTCCACGATATCCTGTTTGTTAATACGGGCATATAAACGGAATTGAAGTGCCGTTTTGAGAGCCTCTAAACCACCTTGTTCTGGCAAATTTAGTAGAGTTTTGGTGTGATAAGCTTCATAAGGCGAAAATCGGGTCCAGCAGGTATCATTGCATCGTTTTGCATCGAACATACCAAACTTATTTTCAATAACCTGAAACCAAACGCCATCATTGGCCAACCAATTGAGGCAAAGGGCATCCAGAAGTTCTTCCAATTGTTTTTCATCCATTCGATACAAAGCTGCCGGGATTCCATTCTCTAATTCAATGTTGAGAATTTTTGCGAGTCGCCTCAATTGGATCGTTGAACTTGTTTCGCCCACCTCTTTTTCAACCTCAAAGGCAACCTCCATTCCATACTGGTATTCCACTTCTTTAAGCCAATAGCCATAATGAACAAGGGTGCGCCAAAGAGCATCAACAATCCACCGGATGAGTAATTCTTTTTCTAATTTCGGCGAGGGTCCCATTTTTTTATCATTCCTCTTTTCTCTTTCTTCCATTTCTTCATACTCCTCATGAGTGATTGAGAATTCCCGTCAGAACGAGAAGGCGGAGGTGACCCCGTGGCAGCGGGAGGCAGTACTGACCAAGATGGACTGGTCTGAATTTTTCTTTCTTTTAATATCCTCCAGCAAGTCCAGCAGTGCTTTTGGCCGAAATCCTCCTATCCCTGGTCCAAGTTGCAGACTCCGAATCACTCTTGATTCAAAAGCCCCTTGCAAATCACTTAAAAGCTGATAGAGGGGCTTTGGGCGTCTTTTTTTAGTAATGGTGCAATATTGAGAAGGTTCTGGACAATCTTCAGAACAGAGAAAATTAGCAAGACTGGTATAGAGATCTCCTGTTTTACCTATCACGGGGTTTGGTAATCCTGAAATGTGAGGAATTCTCTTTCTTTTTGCACCCCAAGGTTTCAACTGAGATAGAATGAATTCGAAAGCAAGGTGGAGTGGGACTGCAGGAATGATATAATTTACTTTTTGACCCTCCAAGAAAAATTGCTCAAGATATGACCGACCCTCACTCACCACAGCTTCGATTGGGAAGGAGGAGACCCTCTGAAGGGCCCTCTCATTCTGATCAATAACGATGATCCTTGCAAGAGGATCCTTTTTAAGCAGTTTCTCTGCAGCCCGGCTTCCAAAACGGCCACATCCGATAATGAGGTAGGCGTGGGGGTTCCCATTCATGGAAAAAGTTCAATGGTCTTTGGGAAGTTCACAAAGTTCGATGAGGACGCCGCTCGATGATTTGGGATGGACGAAGGCAACTTTTGTATTATGAGCCCCAGGCCTGGGTTTCTGATCGATCAACGTCGCTCCCTTCTCAAGATAGGCCTTCACCTCTGCTTCCACATCATCCACTTCAAAACAGATGTGATGGATTCCCGGGCCTTTGGTTTCCAGAAACTTAACTAAAGGAGAATCCGGTTCCGCAGGCTGGACCAATTCAATATTGGACTCCCCGATCTTAAAAAATCCCACCCTCGTCTTTTGGGCGGTCACCACCTCAACCCCTGAGAGGTTAAGACCTAAGATGGTCTGGTAGAACTTGGCAGCCTCTTCGATGTTGTTCACGGCAATGGCAATATGATTAATTTTTTTTAGCATGGTATTCTCCTTCCCCCTCACCCTCCCCCTCTCCCCCCAGGGGAGAGGGGGAGGGTGAGGGGGCCATTTTATGCGGTTTTTACATTTTCTTTGATGTACTTAATAATGTCTTCTGTGGAGGCACCGGGTTGAAAGATCTCCCGGATGCCAGCTTTTTTCAGTTCGGGGATATCATCAACGGGGACGATTCCACCTCCAAAAACGAGGATATCTCCTGCCCCTTTCTCTCTGAGGATTTGAACCACCTTTGGAAAAAGGTTGTTGTGGGCACCGGACAGGCTGGAGAGGCCAACGATATCCACATCTTCCTGGATGGCAGCGTTTGCAATCTGCTCGGGGGTCTGGCGTATTCCTGTATAGATCACCTCCATCCCAGCATCCCTCAGGGCGCGTGCAATCACTTTTGCACCCCTATCATGACCATCCAATCCTGGTTTAGCGATGAGCACTCTTATTTTTCGGGCCATACGACCTCCATTTAAATTCGGAGTGCGGAATGGGGAACGTAACTCAGGGCTTTAGCCCTGATGAATCAGCCCTAAAGGGCTGAGTTACACTACGCAATCCGCAATCCGCATTTGGATTATCGTTCTCTGTATTCCCCAAATACCTCTCTTAACGTGTCTGAAATTTCTCCCAGGGTGGCATAAACTTTGACCGCCTCTAATATAGGTGGCACTACATTGTTCGTCCCCTGGGCTGCCTTCTTGAGAACCGCCAAGGTCTCTTTCACTTTTGTGTTGTCCCTTTCTTTTTTAACCCTTGCCAGTTTTTCCTTCTGGTATTGTTCCACCTCTGGTTTGATACGAAGGATATCCCTGAGAGGTTCCTCTTCCATCTGAAACTGGTTCAATCCAACAATAATCCGTTTCTTGTTTTCGATTTCCTTCTGATATTGATAAGCACTTTCACCAATCTCTCCTTGAATGAAACCTGATTCGATGGCTTTGATAGCTCCACCCATGGCTTCGATCTTTTCGATATATTCCATCGACTTTCTTTCTATTTCATCCGTAAGGGACTCCACGGCATAGGCCCCTCCAAAAGGATCGATCATATCGGCAACACCACTTTCATAGGCAATGAGTTGCTGGGTTCTCAATGCAAGCCTGACAGAATCTTCTGTAGGCAGGGCATAGGCTTCGTCTCGGGAATTGGTATGAAGCGATTGAGTTCCTCCTAACACAGCAGCCAGAGCCTGAAAGGCAACTCTCACCACATTGTTGTCGGGTTGTTGAGCGGTGAGGGAGCAGCCGGCCGTCTGAGTATGAAACCGTAACATGCACGACTCGTCCCTTTTGGCTTTAAATCGTTCCTTCATGATTTTTGCCCAGAGTCTTCGAGCCGCCCTGAATTTTGCAATCTCTTCGATGAAGGTGTTATGACAGCAGAAGAAGAAAGCGAGCCTGGATGCAAAGGAATCCACATCAAGACCTGCCCGAATGGCTGCCTCCACATAAGCAATGCCATCGGCTAGAGTAAAGGCTACTTCCTGGACAGCCGTGCAACCTGCCTCACGCATGTGATAACCGCTGATGCTGATGGTATTCCACCGAGGGACGCGTTCTTTACAAAATGCAAAAATATCGGTAACGATGCGCATCGATTCAAGGGGGGGATAGATGTAGGTTCCCCTTGCCGCATATTCTTTCAAAACATCATTCTGGATCGTCCCCTGAAGGACTTCGCTTTTCACACCCTGTTTTTCTGCCACAGCGATATACATCGTCAGAAGGATGGCGGCTGTGGAATTGATCGTCATGGAAGTGGAGACCTTATCAAGAGGTATCCCACCAAAAAGGATCTCTGTATCCTTCAGGGTATCGATCGCTACACCGACCTTTCCAACTTCACCATCAGATAAGGGATGGTCGGAATCGTAACCAATCTGCGTGGGAAGGTCGAAGGCAACACTCAAACCGGTCTGTCCATGTTCCAAGAGATATTTGTATCGTTTATTCGTTTCTTCGGGCGTGGCAAATCCTGCATACTGACGCATGGTCCAGAGACGACCTCGATACATGGTGGGCTGGACTCCTCGGGTGAATGGGAACTCTCCAGGAAATCCCAACTCACCACAGTAATCCAAATCAGCGACATCCAAGGGGGTACAGAGGCGCTTCAATTCAATATGGGAAGTTGTCTTGAAAGAGGGTTCCCGTTCAGGTGATTTTGAGATGACTTTGTTCAGAGTGGTTTTTTCCCACCGCTCGAATTCTTCTCGAATGTTTTTAGCCATGTTTTACTCCATCCTCGAAGGTGGAAGGTGGAGAGTGGATTGTGGTTTTATTTTTCTTTAAGATTTCTCCCACTTACCGCTTTCTACTTTCCACTTTCCATTTACAGCGGAATATTTCCGTGTTTCCGCCAGGGATTGGTATCGACTTTGGTCTTCAAAATATCCAGAGCCTGGATGATTTTGGGACGGGTTTCCTCGGGTTCGATGATTTCATCCACATACCCTAATTCCGCTGCCTTATAAGGGCTGGCGAATTTCTCATGATATTCGGCAACCAGTTGTTGGCGCGTCTCTTTGGGATCTTTCGCCTCTTTGAGTTCGTTTCGGAAGATGATATTCACCGCACCATCTGCACCCATGACCGCAATTTCAGCTGTGGGGTAACAGTAATTGATATCCCCTCGGATATGTTTACTCGACATCACATCATAGGCTCCCCCATAACCCTTACGGGTGATGATCGTAATCTTTGGAACAGTCGCTTCACAAAATGCATAAAGGAGTTTAGATCCGTGTCGAATGATTCCTCTTTCCTCCATATCCATTCCAGGAAGGAAACCCGGGACGTCCACAAAAGTAATCAAAGGGATGTTGAAACAGTCACAGAAACGGACAAATCGGCCTGCTTTCACCGAAGAATCTGGGTCAAGGGAACCGGCTAGCCAATTGGGTTGATTGGCGATGATCCCCACGGGCATCCCATTGTAACGGGCAAGGCCGACGACGATGTTCTTGGCCCAATCTTTCTGCACTTCAAGGAAATAGCCATTATCCACAGTCGGCAAGATCACTTTTTTCATGTCGTAGGCCTTTTTGGAATCTTCTGGTACTGCCGTCTTTAAAGATTCATCCATTCGATTGGGATCATCTGTGCATTCGATGATGGGCGGCTTTTCCCGGTTATTCTGCGGAAAGAATCTGAGCAACTCCTTGACGAGGCGAATCGTATCCTCGTCATTCTCTCCAGCAAAATGGGACACTCCACTTTTTTCCATATGGACCTTTGCTCCACCTAAGAGTTCAGAGGTGATAGGCTTTCCATCTGGAGTCTCTGTCTTACCCAGGGCTGCCCTGATGACATCAGGACCCGTGATATGCATATAGCTTGTCTTTTTGGTCATGACGATGAAGTCGGTCATGGCAGGGGAATAAACTGCTCCCCCTGCGCAGGGGCCCATGATGGCAGAGATTTGTGGGACGACACCAGAGGCAAGGACATTCTTTAGAAAGATGTAGGCATAGCCTGCCAGACTCTCTACGCCCTCTTGAATTCTTGCCCCTCCAGAATCGTTTAAACCGATCACCGGTGCTCCTGTCCTCATGGCGAGGTCCATCACTTTACAGATCTTTTCTGAGAAAGCCATTCCCAAAGCGCCACCAAATACAGTAAAATCTTGGGAAAAGACAAATGCCAGACGGCCTTCGATCTTTCCATAACCCGTCACCACGCCATCACCAAAAAACTTCTTATTCTCCATCCCGAAATCGGTACAGCGATGGGTGACAAAACGGTCGAGTTCAACAAAAGTCCCGGGATCGAAGAGAAGATCGATGCGTTCCCGGGCAGTCAGTTTTCCATCTTTATGCTGTTTGTCGATTCTTTCCTGACCCCCACCTAATGATGCTTCTGCTCTTCTCTTCTCTAATTCTTTTCGTATGGCTTCAATAGATCTCATGAACGACTTTCCCTCCTTGCCTTAGTGATTCAATGCAAATTGCAAAATGAGCATTGCAAAATTTTTAGGCTTTTTCTCATTTCAAGTGGGTAACTTTCCCCTCCCTTGACGGGAGGCACTCCCTTCTAGTTCCCCCTCCCTTGACGGGAGGGGATTAAGGGGAGGGTGAGATAAGCAGTTTTCCCTTATTACCGCTAAAACTCCGTTTGTATTTTGTAAGACCTCATTATTGATGGTCTCGTAAAAAGTCGAAAATCTCCTCCCCCTTGTCGAAGATCCCGCTGAATTATGGCGGGGACGGGGGAGGGTTAGGGTGGGGGTGATAAGTTCCCGTATTTCTGTATGTTATTTCCCCCTCCCCTTAGTCCCCTCCCGCCGGGGGAGGGGAAAATTTACTTCTTACGAGACCATCATTATTCCAGAACCTTAAAACCTTAAACCCATATCGTTGAAGGTATGTATCTCTTTCTCTATCCTTATTGTTTTCTGCCCCATGTTGTCCGCCATCCACTTCAATAATAATGCGGTTTTCAAAGCAAACAAAATCAACTATGTAATTGTCTATGGCCTGTTGCCTCCTGAATTTCAACCCTTCCATCTGTTTCATTCTCAAGCGGCTCCAGAGCAGTTGTTCCGCATCTGTAGGTCTTTTCCTGAGGGCTTTCCCCAATGTTGTTATTCTGTTCACCGTAGAATCACCCCCACCCTGACCCTCCCCCCTCAAGGGGGAGGAAAAAATAAGAAACATCCCCTGTCAAGGGGGAGGGAATATTATTTACCCACTCATTCTGAGAAAGAACTAATTTTTAATGTGTCTATTTCTTTACATTGCTCACTTTTCAATTTGCAATTTTCAATGAGTTTTCAATTCCTCTGCCATTATTTTTTCTGCTACGGAGTAAGGATCTATACGGCGATTCATCAGGTCATCAATGATTTTGTCCCATTGTCCTTCTTTTTCCATTTTTTCAATAAAATGGGCCATGACTTCGCTTTCAAGGATTTCTAAAAAGGTTGTTTTCGTCCTTTCTCTCAGCTTTTTTTCAAAGACATTGGCCTGTTCCAAAGCTTGCTTATGACGGTATATCCCATAAACCAGTTCAAAAATCCCTTTCCCTAAGATCGCCTCCGTTTTAAAAATGAGAGGTTCCCAACCATCCTCTCTCTTTCGGCCCATTTCGAGAACCATTCGGAGATCTCGTTCCACCTTATCTGCCCCTTCCCGATCGCATTTATTGATGACAAAGAGGTCCCCGATTTCGATGATCCCTGCCTTGATAGCTTGGATATCATCGCCCATCCCCGGAACTAATACGACAATTGAGGTATGGGCAGTGTTGACAATCTCCACCTCATCCTGACCGACGCCAACTGTCTCGACAAGGATGATATCCTTCCCCATCGCATCCATCACATTGACAATATCTTGAGTCGAACGGGTCAGTCCACCCAGACATCCTCGAGTCGCCAAGGAGCGGATAAACACACCTTCATCAGTCGCATGACGTTGCATCCGAATGCGATCACCTAAGATCGCTCCTCCGGTAAAGGGGCTGGTAGGATCGACCGCCACAATCCCAACGCTCTTTCCTTCCTTCCGAAAGAAGTCCACCATCTTATCAACGATGGTAGACTTGCCAGAACCTGGAGGACCTGTAATCCCAATGATATAAGCTCTTCCCGTCTTGGGATAGAGTTCTTTCAGTGGTTCCATGGCGCTGGGCATCCGATCGTCGATATCCCTCATCAAGCGGGACGCAGCCCGAATATCCCCCTCTAAGATTCGTTTGGCCAAACTCATAGCTTCAACAAAATATCAAAATTAAGGAGAAGAGGCAATAGATAAATTAAGAGTTTAGAATTAAGAATTATAAGTTAAGAGTGAAGAATTTAGAATTAAAAATTATGAGTTAAGAATTTAGAATTGAAATTGATAACTGGTAACTTATAACTCATCATTCATAACTCCTAACTCATAATTCATAATTCATAACTCAAGGTTTATAAGGCTCTTCCTGGAACCCCGATGTGCCTGGCGATGACAATCCTTTGAACTTCCGAAGTTCCTTCTCCTATATCCAGGAGCTTCTGGTTTCGATAATGGCGCTCGACCGCATATTCCTTCATCAAGCCGTATCCACCATGGAGCTGGACGGCTTGGTTGGCCACTCGGTGGTACATCTCGGAACAAAACATTTTTGCCATCGCCGATTCTTTCGAGAAAGGTCGGTGTTGCTCACATAACCAGCAGGCTTTATAAAGCAATAGCCTTGCCAGTTCAATCTCTGTGGCCATGTCTGCCAATTTAAAGGAATTGACTTGGAATGAACCGATCGGTCTTCCAAATTGCTCCCTTTCACTGGAATATTTAAGCGCCAATTCAAAGGCACCTTGAGCACCACCTAAACCCATTGCAGCGATACTCAGTCTTCCTCCATCGAGGGTGGCGAGCATCTGATGGAAACCATCTCCCCGCCGGCCAAGGAGATTCTCCATGGGAACTTTGCAATCCGTGAAATAAAGTTCCCCTGTATTGGATGACCTCCAGACCATCTTCCCATGCATGGTTTTTGTCGTAAAACCTGGAGTGCCGTTCGGAACCAAGATACAAGAGAGTTCGGTCCTTCCATCTTCTCTTTTTCCGGTCACGGCCTGAACCACACAAACCCTGCTGATATCGGTAGTGGAGTTGGTAATAAAGATTTTTGAACCATTGATGACCCAATGGTCTCCTTCCAGAACTGCGTTTGTTTTGGAAGCTCCAGCATCCGAGCCAGCATTCGGTTCGGTCAGACCAAAGGAGGAAAGGGCTTTTCCTGGACAGAGGTCAGGAAGCCACTTTTTTTTCTGTTCTTCATTTCCGTAATAATAGATGGGTGAAATCCCCAAGGAGTTTCCAGCAGCCAGGGTGGCTGCCTGAGAACCATCTATTCGTGCAATCTCTTCCACGGCAATGATGTAAGAGACATAACCTACATTGCTTCCACCGTATTCCTCAGAAACGAAGGGACCAAAAAGGCCAAGGTCTCCCATCCGCTTGGTCAACGTATAAGAGAATTCTTCTTTGTCGTCCAGCTCCTGAGCAATGGGAGCGATCTCCTTTTCAGAAAAATTTCGGACCATCTTTCTTAGCATTTGCTGCTCATCGTTCAAATCAAAATCGAGTGGCATATGAACCTCCCCATTTTCGAAAGTGGAAGGTAGAGAGTAGAAAGTGGTGTTATTCCACTTTCCACCCTCCACGCTCCACGTTCTAATCGTTATCCTTCGTAAGGTACCCAGCAATAATCGAGCACCGTATTAGTAGGGTTTTTCGTCCTGAACTCAGCCTTGACCTTCATCCCAATATATGGTTTTCCATATAATAAATAACTTTTTGGGATTGTTGCCAAGCCCGGAAGCTCCACATCGACTTGCCAGTAGGGGGTGGAAAGCTCAATGCCAATTCCAGCATACACGACTTCCGTAAAGCTATAAATCTTGCCGATCACCGGATTGGGTAAGGTCTTCCACTTCATTTCGGTATGGCAGTCTGGGCAATGGGCGCGGGGTGGAATCCAGAGACGGTTTTCCGGACAATTCTTGTTTGGACAACGGGTGGCCATCAATTTCCCTTCCCTGAGACCCTTAAAAAACGGAGATAGCATCCCATAGGTATGGACATGAGTGAGTGATCGAGGCCATTCAATGACTGTGGCCGGTTCTTTCTGACGTATTTTAGTAACCTGACCAACAAATTTTATCTGGTCTTTTTCCTTTGTCTGAACTTTTTTCTTTGGTTGTTCCTTTTTCTTTACCATCGATTCTTTCCTCCTTTACCCTGTACCATTAAATCCACGCCTCATAAGGCGGGATGGCGTACGATTTTGTAGGAATATTCCGAGTGGAACCCTGCCTTCATGAAAATGGACAGGGTTTACCAGTTCTTTCTGAGAATGCCAACGGTTACATGGGAACCCACACCTGCATGGGAGACCCACAGGGCCTGTTTACCATTTTCAGGAATCTGCAAGCTCTGCCAATCCTTGGGCTTCTGTTTCCCCCATTTCTTCCAGATCTTGGGATCACCATGGAATTTGTCGTACTTTTGCTGTAACTGCCAGAGACACTCAGCGGCCTGGAAGATACCTGTCGCCCCTACAGCGTGCATCGTTCCAATCAGTCCCCCTGAGAGGTTGGAAGGACATTTCCCAGGTTTCCCTGTATTGGGATTGATGTAGTAGGCATCCCCGGACTCAATATAATCCTGTTCCTGCCCATAGGGTCTGAGACCAATATCGCCATAGGTCTGAAGATCACTGATGGTAAAGGCATCGTGAAGCTCTACAAGATCCAAATCCTCGAGGGGATTTTTAATGCCAGCCATACGATAGACCAGCCATGCTGCAAATCGAGATGCTAAGAAACTCTCAAATCCCGGATAACGAGCTCCCTCTTTGCCATAGAGATCTTTGTACATCTCTGGAGTTTCGTGTGGAAGTAAAGGAACTTCCATATGTCGGCGGTCAGCCACCCGTAAGGTATGGGTGCCACCACAGATAAATAGTTCACAGGGGTGGTCAGTTAACTTATAAGCTGTTTCTTCATCACAGACCAACACCGCCGCCGACCCAACACTCATGGCACAGCATTCGAGGAATCGCAGCGGATAGGCAGACATGGGACTGGCCAAGACTTCATCGACCGTATATTTCCCTGCCTGTTGGGCATAGGGTGAAGAACATGCATAGAGATGGTTCTTAACAGCTATTTTGGCCCGAGTAACCTCGGATACATTAAAGGTCTGGGCAAAGCGATTCGCCATCGGGGCATAATAGGATGAATAAACCCGGCCCAGACGGGTTTCAAAATCTTTACAGGCTGCTGTGGAGATATAGAAGTTACCAGTCCGGGTATCCACTTCGTCCATGCGCTCCCAACCCGCAGTCAGAGCCACATTGGCATAACCTGAGGCCACTGCCATCGCGGCAGCAAGGATGGCTGAACCACCGGTCGCCCCTCCTGTTTTGATACCCATATTATAAAGAGGATCCAGACCTAGATAGTCATGGACCTTGGCCTGGCAGAGCAATTGATCCTGAAAATGGTCGGCGAACTCTCCATAGGTGGCAAAGTTGATCAGTCCTTTGACCTCCAAGGGGTCCATTTTTAAATCATTATTCTCCAACATATCCTTGAAGGCCATCATGACCAATTCTTCCAGTTTATATTCGGGAAAATATTTTTTATAGGCCGTTGTTCCTCCGGCCACAATAAAGACCTTCCGATTCCATTTAGGAATCCTTAAATTCCCTTCTTTAAATGTTATCATTCTTGTCCCTCCTTAATATAAAGTTTAGTCTTGCAAATTAGATTGATTCAGCTCAGGCCCCCCTTTCTCAAACTTTGAACTTTGAACTTTAAACTTTAAAATCCTTCACCCCCCTTCTTATTAAGTTTTTGGTACATATATTCATATTTAAGAAAATACTGCGGTATGCCCCGCCCTGTGGGCGGGGGGCTTCACTAAATTGACCAATTCCATAATGTTACGGTATGGTTAAGCATAATAAACCCACTTAACGTAAACTGTCAAGAATTATGAAAAAAAATAAAATTTCAGCCTTTCGTAAAGATGGTCATTTTTCTTAGAGTGCTAAGATCGGAGTTAAAAGTTTGGAGACTCTAAATCGGCCTCTCCGAACTCCGAAATGTAAACCTTACAGTTACATAAAAATTGATCAGAATATTCAAAACAGGCAAATTCCATCCATTTAAAAAGGTTCTTTTGACTGAGTTGGAGGATCCCACCTAAGGGTGAAGTCTTCCCCCCCACCCTTGCCCTCCCCCTCAGAGGGGGGAGGGTGGGGTGGGGGTGGCCTATCGGATAATTATTTTCTGCAACATTAAGGTAAACTCTTAACTTTTATTTCCTGGGTTTTACGTTTTTCCGAACCCACTTCACAGCTTCTTCAATAGAAGTCCCGGGAGTAAAGATGGCTTTTACTCCAGATTGGGTGAGGGCAGGGAGGTCTTCTTCGGGAACAACCCCTCCTCCGAAGACGATGATATCGTCTGCCCCTTTTTCTTTAAGAAGTTCAATCACCCTCGGGAATAGATAGTCATGGGCTCCGGCAAGGCTGGATAATCCGATGGCATCCACATCTTCCTGGATGGCAGCTGCCACAATCTGCTCAGGCATTTGATGGAGCCCTGTATAGATCACCTCAAAACCGGCGTCCCTGAATCCTCTTGCAATCACTTTCGCTCCCCGATCGTGTCCATCCAAGCCAGGTTTGGCAATGAGAATTCGAATCTTCCGTTGTGGGTTCATTGTTTCTCCCATCAAAACTCAACCCTGAAGGGTTGAGTTACAGACCGTTAGAGTATGTAACTCAAGGCTTTAGCCTTGATTAGAAATACCCCGGATCTGAATATCGACCAAAAACATCTCTCCACACATCACAGATTTCCTGGATGGTGGCATATTCCCTGACCGCGTTGATAATGTCAGGGATGAGATTCTCCCCATTTTTAGAAGCCATTCGAATCTGATTAAGATGTTCTTTCACCTTTTGATTGTTTCGTGTCTGCTTCACCTCACGGAGTCGTCTCAATTGCCTTTCTTCAATCTCCTGTTTCATTCTCCAGATCATAATGGGGGGATGTTCTGTCGCATATTTGTTGACACCGACCACGACCTTTTCACCGGCATCAATCTGTTTCTGGTACTTGTAGGCGGAATCAGCAATTTCTGCTTGAGGAAAACCTCGTTCAATCGCTGCGACCATTCCTCCCATTTCATCGATCTTACGGATATATTCCCAGGCCTGTTCTTCCATCTGATGGGTCAGGGCTTCAATAAAATAAGAGCCGGCCAGGGGATCAATGGTATTGCCTACCCCGGTTTCCTCTGCAAGGATCTGTTGTGTCCGCAAAGCAACCGTGGCGGCTTCCTCAGTGGGGATTGCATAGGTCTCGTCCAGAGAATTGGTGTGGAGGGAATTGGTTCCCCCCAGTACGGCAGCCAATGCTTCACAAGCAGTGCGGACGACATTGTTATAAGGTTGTTGTGCGGTCAAGGAACAACCCGCCGTTTGAGTGTGGAAACGGAGCATCCAGGAACGTGGATTTTTTGCCATGAAACGCTCGCGCATGATCTTTGACCACATCCTTCGAGCTGCCCTGAATTTGGCGATCTCCTCGAAGAAATCGATATGAGAATCGAAAAAGAAGGATAGCCTCGGAGCAAAATCATCTACATTGAGTCCTCTTTCCATCGCTGCCTCCACATAAGCAATGCCATCAGCCAGAGTGAAAGCGAGCTCTTGAATCGCCGTTGCCCCAGCCTCACGGATATGGTAGCCGCTAATGCTGATGGTATTCCAGCGGGGGACTTCCTGGGTGCAATATTCAATGGTATCGACAATGATCCTGAGCGATGGTTTCGGCGGGAGCATGAATGTTTTCTGGGCGATGAATTCCTTCAGCATATCGTTCTGGATCGTTCCCCCAATCTCCTTCTTGCCAACCCCCTGCTTCTCCGCCACCACAATATACATCGCCAGCAAGATCGAAGCGGGTGGATTGATAGTCATCGAGGTGGTGACATTGTCCAGAGGAATTCCTTCAAAGAGAATTTCCATATCCTTCAGGGTGTCGATGGCCACTCCACATTTCCCAATCTCCCCTCTGCACATTGGAGAATCGCTGTCATAACCCATGAGCGTAGGATAATGAAAAGCGATGGAAAGGCCGGTTTCCCCCTGAGACAATAGGTAATGGAAACGCTTGTTCGTCTCCTCTGGGCCTCCTAAACCCGAGAACATTCGCATGGTCCAGAGCCTTCCTCGATACATGGAGGGTTGAACCCCTCGTGTGAAAGGATAGACGCCCGGGAAACCAATGTCTCTGGAATAGTCAATGTCTTTTATATCTTCAGGGGTGTAAAGACCCTTGATCTCAAGATCGGAGACAGTGGAAAACCGTGAGAGACGCTCAGGAGTTTCGCAGAGGATTTTCGACAAATCCTCTATCCACCTCTTCTTCTCCTCCTGAACTTTCTTGAGTTTTTCCTCTTTGAACATTACATTCACCCCCCCCTTTGCACTGATCAATTAGCAGTGCAAAATGATCATTACAAAATTAGCATTTTAAAAATAATTTTCATCATTGCTGATTTTCCACTGCTAATTTTGCAATTTGCATTGTTCTTTTAAATTTCGATGCCTTTCCGGGCTGGCACCCCTTTATCGTAATAGTGTTTTCTATCTACCATATCCGTTACCAAATCTGCTCTCTCCAGAATTTCGCGTTTCACATTTCGACCTGTGAGAATGAGTTCTACTGTCTCTGGTTTGGAATCCATGAGTTGGAGAAGATCTTTGACAGGAATCAAACCATAATCAATAGCCAGATTGATCTCATCAAGGATGACAATATCATATTCTTTGTTTTGGATCGCTTTTTTTGCCATCGAGAATCCCTCTTGAGCCAACTGCAAGTCCTTTGGATCGGGATTAGATTTTGAGATAAATGTTTCTCGACCCACCTGCTTTATTGTCAAATGGGGTGAAAGTTTCTTTGCAGACTCCAGTTCTCCGTATCGGACATTTCCTTTCATAAATTGAAACACCAGCACCTTCATTCCATGGCCGACCGCCCTGAGGGCAAGCCCTAAGGCCGCGGTGGTTTTACCTTTTCCATTTCCTGTATAAACCTGGATGAGACCTTTTTCCATAAGACATCAATGCAAAATGGTCAATTAACAATGGTCAATGATCAATGTCTAGGACTCCGACCCCTTAACCCAAAAGACCCTGAAGTCAGTCCAAATTCCGCAATCCGCAATCCGCAATCCGCAATTAACACACTTCTCGGATCTGGGCGATGATCTGCTCTGTCTTAAAGTGCCTGAGACTGATGGCACCTGAAGGACAGGCAGCATTACAAGCGCCGCACCCTTTACAAAGAGCTTCGTTAACGGTCATGACCTTACGATAAGGATCGAGTTTCAGAGCCCGAAATTCACAGATCTGCTCACAAAGACCACATCCCGCACACATGAGGCGGTCCACCACAGCAGTAATCGGTTCAATTCTCACCCTTCCTGCAAAGAGGGGAATGGTAGCTCGAGAAGCCGTCCCGTGAGCTTGTGCGATGGTATCGGAGATATCTTTTGGTCCTTGACAGGTTCCAGCCAGGAAAATCCCATCGGTGGCCGTATCGAGAGGTCTCATCTTTGGGTGGGCCTCTAAATAAAAACGATCTGCCCCTTGAGAGAGTTTGAGAAGGCTTCTAAGACGGTCGGCATCTTGTCTCTGTGTGAGACCTGTTGCCAAAACGACCAGATCTGCCTCCTCTTCATAAGGTTCTCCCAGGAGTGCATCCTCTGCCTTGACGATCAATTTCCCAGACCTTTGATAAATCTCAGAGGGGATCCCTTTCCGGTAAAAGATTCCCTTTTTCTGTACCTGCTCATAGAATTGTTCACAACCTTTTCCAAAAGCCCTGATATCAATGTAGCAAATGGTGACTCGTGCCTCAGGGAGGCGATCTTTGATAAGGTGAGCCTGCTTGGCCGTAAACATACAGCAGACCCTGGAACAATATTCATTGCCCACGGTTTTATCCCGAGACCCTACACATTGAATGAAGACGATCTTTTTGGGTTCCTTTCCATCGACGAGAATTTTTCCCTGGGTGGGGCCACTGGCGGAGAGTAACCGCTCGAACTCAAGGCCCGTCATCACATTTTTATAAAGGCCGTACCCAAATTCGGGTTTAAGCTTTGGATCAAAAATATCGTAACCCGTAGCCACCACGATCGTCCCGATATCAACCTGGAATTCCATCCCCACTTCTTCAAACTGGACGGCTCCTTCAGGACAGACCTCTCTGCACTTTCCGCACTCCCCTTTCTGGAGAAAGAGGCAGTTTTTTGAATCGATGAGATAGCTGAAAGGAATCGCATAAGGGGAGGGGAGATAGATGGCTGGTCTCTCGACCAATCCCATATTGAATTCACTCGGGACCCTAACCGGACAGACTTCTTCACATTTTTTGCAGCGCGTGCATTTTTCTGGATTCACATATCGTGGATCATATTTAATCTTAACTTTAAAATTGCCCACAAATCCTTCCACTTCTTCCACTTCACTGTTGGTGAGGAGGTGAATCAGAGGATGATTTGCCACTTCCTCCATTTTGGGTAACAGGATAGAAGAGGTCTCCTCCAAGTTAGGGAAAGTTCGATCGAGTTGGGCAAGATGACCACCGATGGTGGGAGATTTTTCTACCAGATAGACTTCAAAGCCTGAATGGGCAATGTCAAGACTGGCTTGAATTCCTGCGATGCCGCCTCCGACCACCAAGACCGATGGGGTCACACCGACCTCATTTTCTTCCAACGGTTCATGGAGGGAGACCTTTGCCACAGCGGCAGCAATCAGATCCATAGCCTTTTTCGTAGCGTCCTCTCTATTCGGATGAACCCAGGAGCACTGTTCACGAATGTTGGACATTTCAAAAAAGTAGGGATTGAGGCCAGCGGATCGAACAGCATTTCGATAAGTGTTTTCGTGCATTCTCGGAGAGCAGGCAGCGACCACTACCCGATCGATCCCTGAATTTTTGATATCATTCTTAATCAGATCCTGACCGGGATCGGAACACATATACTGATAATTCCGGGCCATGGCGACATGGGGAAGGGTTTGGGCGAATGCCGTCACCTTCTCAATATCGATTGTTGCCGCGATATTAATTCCACAATGACAGATATAAACGCCGATCTTCATGGTTTTAGCATAGAGCATAGCGCAAAGCGCATAGCGTCAAACTAAATAAAATTCAAACTCATAACTTATAACTATTAACTTTGAACTTTCTGCCTTCAGCCTCCTGCCTCCTGCCTTCGTCCTTTTGCAAGGAGGGCGCAGGCCAAAGAAGCTGCACCACTCGCCTGGGCGACTGTATCTGGAATGTCTTTAGGCCCCTGACAACACCCCGCAAGAAAGATTCCTTCTACTTTGGTCATGATGGGATCGAGGCCAGGCGCCTCTGCATAAAATTTGTCAGAAGAGTTCTCCAGTCCAAGCATGTTTTTCAGAATATTTTCTTCCTTTCGGGGAACGAGCCCAGAGGCCAAGACGACCAGATCCGCATCCAATTCAAAAGGTTCTCCTAAAAGGGTGTCCTCACCTCTGACCACCAATTTTCCATTTTTACGAAAAACCTCAGATGGATTTCCTCTCCGATAAATGATTTCCTCCTTTTGAACCCTCTCGTAAAATTCCTCAAATCCTTTCCCAAAGGCCCTCACATCCATATAGAGGACAGTGATGCGGGCGTCCGGAATCTTATCTCGGAGAAGGTGAGCTTGTTTGGCTGTGAACATACAGCAAACCCTTGAACAATATTCATTGTCCACTGTTTTATCCCTCGACCCCACGCAGTGGATGAAAACCACTTCCTTGGGCTTCTTCCCTTGGATCAGAATCTCGCCTTTCGTAGGACCCGAGGCAGAGCAGAGCCTCTCCAATTCAAGGCCGTGAAGGACGTTGGGATAGATCCCATATCCGAATTCGGGTTTAAGTCTTGGATTGAAGGGATCAAAACCGGTGGCGAGGATAATAGCTCCCACATGAAGCTCAATGATCTCTTCTTTCATCCCATAATTGACGGCTTTGGGCTGGCAGGCCTTGGCGCACTCGCCACAATCCGAACATCCAGCACAATTGAGGCAACGCCTTGCCTCCTCCATGGCCTCCTCCATCGTGAGACCAGGGGCGAGGGGTTTGACCATGTTGGGGAGAGTTTCTCGCTCCATTCTTTTCGAATAAGGAAGGAGACTTCTCAAAGGCGAGATTTGCGTCCCTTCGGATTCCCTTCCTTGAATCAGATCTTCTCCGCGAAGGTACCGATCAATCGAAATCGCTGCCTTCCTTCCATGGGCCATGGATTCAACAATGGTCCCAGGACCGGTCACCATGTCTCCACCTGCAAAGACTCCTTTCACCCCGGTTTCCAGAGAGATGGAATTGACCTGAATCGTTCCTCCTCGCGTCTTCTTCAACCCCCCTCCCTCACCCTCCCCCCTTGAGGGGGAGGGGTGGGGTGGGGGGGATGTCTTCTTTAAGCCTTTTAAAGCTTGTAGGATGGACTCTACTCCGGCTATCCCCCCAGCGATAAAGATCGCATCATAGGATTGATAGAGCGTCTCTGGAGAGATATCCTTTCCCACTCGGGTGTTGAGTCTGACCTCAATCCCCATTTTTTCAATGACAGATAGATCTTTTTTCACCACTTGCCTCGGAAGACGATAGGAAGGGAAACCGCAGATGAGAAGACCGCCTAATTCATTTTTAGATTCAAAAAGCGTGACACTGTAACCCATTTTTCTCAGATCGTATGCGGCTGTAAGTCCGGAGGGACCTCCACCTACGATGGCTATCTTTTTTCCCTTTTCTTCGGGAGGGGTAAACTTAAACTCAGGTTCTTCAACATGATCAACGAGGAACCGTTTGAGATGACAGATGGAGATAGGACGATCCTTTTCGATTCGTTTACACTCCCTTTCACATGGGTGTGCACAGGCATAGGCCAAAATTCCCGGGAAGGGAAGTTTTTCCCTCACCCGTTCAAGGGCCTCCTTAAACTTGCCTTGGGAGATGAGGGCCACATAGCCATGGGCATTACAGTGGAGAGGACAAGTAGCAGTGCAAGGGGAAGTTCCCCGACGATCGATCGTATATTTGAGTGGAACGGCTTGAGGGAAGGGGGTATAGATCGCTTTTTTCATCCCCAACCCCATGTCAAATTCATTGGGAAGGGTGACCGGACATTGTGCCACACAGTCTGCACAGGCCGTGCATTTCGTCATGTCGACATACCGAGGTTTCTTCCTGATGATGACCTTGAAATCTCCAGCCCCTCCCTCTATCTGAACGATCTCTGAATAGGTGAGAAGGTCGATATTAGGATGATTGGCCGTATCAACCATTTTGGGTGTGATAATACAGGCAGAGCAATCCAAGGTGGGGAAGGTCTTGTCTAGTTGGGACATATGGCCTCCAATGGAAGGTTCCTTTTCCACTAAATGGACCTTAAACCCCTTGTCGGCAATGTCCAGAGCAGTCTGCATTCCCGCAATGCCAGCCCCTATGATCAGAGCTTCGGGAATGACTTCTCTTAGTTCTTCGTTTTTCATTCTGGTGCCAACCTGCCCAATTGAATTCCAGATTCGAAATCCCAAATCACAAATCCCAAATTCTTCACCCTGTTAAATAGTGTTCTCAATCAACGACTCCCCCAAAAAGTTCTAATCAAAAAAGAGTCAGAGCCCTTGGTAAATAATACAGACTCCTAATATATCTAACAGGGTAAATAAGCTCCAAATCTCAATTCCAAATCACCCGAACGCCCCTCACCCCACCCTCTCCCCAAG
>Ga0315274_10000563_pt1 | contig 57765 bp, 38 predicted proteins | sample YL17G02_20_MG_FD_203700 | JGI IMG/M metagenome (GOLD analysis project Ga0315274, IMG submission 203700) | Sediment microbial communities from Yellowstone Lake, YNP, Wyoming, USA - YL17G02_20 | ecosystem: Environmental > Aquatic > Freshwater > Lake > Sediment | place: USA: Wyoming | collected...
ACCATCAGCTTGGCAGGATGATTGCCGTTCGTGGCGCCATTACCTCCGGTAATCCCTGGGATGTTACGGCCGGCGGCGTTGAAGCTACGTCAGACACCAGCGGCTCTATTCCGGGAGCTACAACGACGGTCGCCAATACCCTTGTCGTGGCGGCCATTGCCACGGATTTGCCTGACGCAAGCGGTACGGCAAACTTCTCGGCATGGGCAAACAGCAACCTGACGAGTGTAACCGAGCGGACCGACAATACTGTGACCGCAGGAAACGGCGGCGGGCTTGGGATAGCCACGGGTGAGAAGGTGACCGCCGGCGCTTACGGCAACACAACGGTCACCTGCGCGTCATCAGCGGTCAAGGGTATGATGAGCATCGCCATCAAAGGAGGTTAGTAATGAATGAACCTGTGGATGCCTCATCAGTTTTGTTGTGAGCGTAAAGTGTAAATGAGTTCAAGGGCACGGCGGGGTCAGACCCGCCGTGCCCATTCAAAAGACAGCAACCGTGCTCGCTTATGAGCACGGCTGCTTCTTTCTCTACGCCCGCCTTTCCTCTCGCTGCAGGCGCACTACCATTTATAGCCCCTGTTCGTCATAAACCTCGTTCTGACAAAATGATACGATGTCCCCTTCCCCGCCCAAAATTTTTTCAAAATTCAGTTGACAGCACACACTTCCGAATGTATAAGGATTGGATAATGTAGTGCTTTTCTTGCGCACCTCGGATAATGCAGAAGAACAGGAGTATGAGGAATTTAGGGGCACGTCGTACCAGGGCTGTTAAAATCGACCAGGTCTGAAATGCGGCAGTAACCTACAGCATCGCTGCAACAAGATGGAACTTCCCCGGCGCGGCGACTTCGTTGAGTTCGGTCGAGCCGGGGTCAACAATCAGGAGGAGGTTATGGTCATCCGAACTTGTGATACGGCTCGGCCGGTAATCGCAGCGGACAATTCTCTCCGCCTTGAAAGTGGCAATGTCTTGATAGGTACACCCCTGTTTCTCTCTGTCTTCGCAGCCGGCAGGGATTCCCGAAAAGTAACGCATCTTCGGTGCGTTTTCTCAATAAATCGTAGGTCGTAAAACAGCTAAATTTTTAACGCCGCTTCGGAAAGGAGGCGATTAGTCGGGAGCGGGGAAATCACACCAGGTATCTGTCATTAGTAATGCGTAAACCTTTTTGAATGTAAGTTTTAATAGTATGTGGAGAAAACCTATGTGTAAGAAACTAATATGCCTGGTAATGCTTGCTCTCGCCGCGTCGGCCTTTGCCGGCTATCCGGGACAGTTGGGCGTGAACATCGGCAGCTCGGAACGCTGCGGGACATACACCAACCAGGTCAACGACAATTACAGGTTCACCGACACCGCCGGTGCCGACCTGGTCACAGGGCAAACTGACTCGCAGGGCTGGCCTTCAATTGATTGCTGGTACATCGTTGACTGGCGACCGGTCGCGGAGTGGGAAGGGGTGATTGATGACCCCGAAGTTTACCGCTGCAATATGAGCGGCACGTACAAGTGCTCTTTCATTGGCCAGGCGACGCTGACCCACATTGAAGGTGACTTCGTCGTCCAGAACCAGGTCTATAGCTCCAGCACCAACACCACCACCTTCGATGTCGTGGTAAGTTCCCCCGGACCGGGTCACGGAGTGATGGTTCTGCAGTTTACAAACACCAAACGAACTCCGGCAAGCCCGACGGGCACCGGCATTACGAACCTGAAGATTATGTATCCCGGCTACCAGCTTAACACCACCCAGATATTCACCACCGCATTTACCAGCTGCCTGACCAGCGCCAACTTCGGGTTCATCAGGTTCAAGGATTTCCTTGCAACCGACGGGGTTGACACCGTGTACCCTGCGACGACCGAGTGGGCCAATCGAAAGCTAACCACCGATGCTTCGCAGCAGTCCATCCCCCCAATAGGCAAACTCAGCGGGGGCGCATGGGAATACGTGATTCAAATTGCAAATACCACGGGTATATCACCCTGGGTCAACATTCCCGTCTCGGCCTCGACGGACTACGTCACGCAAGTGGCGACGCTGCTAAAGAATAACCTTAACTCGAGCTTGAATATCTACGTCGAGAGCAGTAACGAGGTCTGGAATAGCGCATACCCCTACTCGGTGCAGCGCGACTGGAGCATAGCTCAGGGGGTGGCGTTGGGTTTAACCGAGCACCAGAACTACGCCCGCAGGACCGTTGAGCTGGCGCAAATTTTCCAGAGCGTTTTCGGCGCCGGCTCACTCAATAACAGGGTTCGCGTAATGCTGTGCACACACGCACCTATGCTGAAGTGGTGGATGGATGACGGCAGTGTCAACACTATGCTGCCGTTCATAAACGCCAACTACGGCCCGCCGAAGAATTTCATCTATAGTATTGCGTGCCAGACCTACTTTGGCGGCGCCCCGGCCCAGGGCGGCAGCCGCTATGCGCGTTATACCGTTGCGCAACTGCTCCAGGCAGCCCACGATGACATCACCGCTCAAATCAACGACACCAGCTCCAACCAGGCCGGACGCATGCAGTGGGTAGCAAAGGCAGCCGCCTGGCAGCTTGTCGGCGGATTCTCCTCATACGAGGGCGGACCCGACTATGGTGGAGGCGACACAACAAATATCGCCAACAGAATCCTGTGCAACCGTGACCCGGGTATGGCGACCGAGTTCAAGTATAACCTTGATGACGCCTTCTTTGCCCTAGGCGCAAATTTAGCCACCCAGTTTACACTCACCAGCAGCTACCAACGTTACGGCTGCTGGGGACTGACCGATGACGTCACCAACCCGGACCGCAACTACAAGTTCCAGGCCGCAAGAGACCTTCTCGGCACGCCCACACCGCCCGGCCAGGCGACCAATCCGAGTCCCGCGAACGGTGCAACGGGCGTAAGCACAACCGCTGACCTAATCTGGACGGCTGGTTCAGGCGCTACCTCGCACGATGTTTACTTCGGCACCGTATCGCCCCCACCGTTTAAGGTGAACCAGACGGCAACCACCTACGACACGGGCACAATGGCCACCAGCACCACCTACTACTGGCGCATCGATGAGAAGAACGACTACGGCACGACCACAGGCGTGGTCTGGAGCTTCACAACCGGCAGCGGCGCTTCTGTCACGCTCCTGCAGGATGGTTTCGAGACCGACTTCGCCAAGTGGACCGACGGCGGCACGACCGACTGGGACAGGGCAACCGACCAGAAGTACTCAGGCAGCTACTCCGCCCACGCCGGAAACGTCGACAACGACCTCATCAGCGACAACCTGGACACCAGCGGCAAGAGCAGCATCCGAATTGAGTTCTGGTATCGAGACGATGACATTGACGACAACGACGATATTTTCCTGCAACTCTACAACGGTAGCGCCTACGCTAACCGCTTCGAGCTTGGCAACAGCACGGAAGACACGTGGAACAAGTGCGACATCACGATTAACAACAGCGGCGGCGACATTGCGTACTTCATCTCGAACTTCCGCATCAAGTTTGAAGGCACGAGCATTGACCTCGGCGAGAATCTTTGGATTGACGATGTGTTAGTAACTGTACAGTAGAAATGTAATTGAATGTGATGGGCACGGCGGGAGACATCTCCCGCCGTGCCTTTACTCATTCATTAACCCGCTTCTGGGCAGCTCATTATGTAATTGATAATGTCACCCACGCCTCATTGACTTACAATCCCGTCGACAACGTTATGACCTGCGACAGCTTGTAGCGGATTCTGACTGTTGAATGTTTGCAATAACAGCCGTGCTCGCAAGCGAGCACGGCTGCTTCTTTTTGTTGAGCTATCTGGAGAAAAAACGGTGCGATTGGCTTATTATTACTGGGCTTCGGGGCAGGACATAACATAGTCCATAATCTCGCCCATATCGGCTGTCGCTACTGCTACGCAGTAGTCGGCTGCCCCGTAATACAGGCGAAGTTCGTTCGTTTCTTTGTGAACAACCGCACCGTTGGGGAACACAACGTCGCCGACGTCACCTACTCGCTCATACATGGCCTGCGGCCCAAGTACCCATTCATCGCTTCTGCGTAAAACCTTCCAGGGCTGCTCTAAATCGAGCAGAGCCAGCCCCACGCGGTATATCGCACCGGCTGCCGTGTTGCGGACGCCGTGGTAAAATATCAGCCAGCCGAGCTCCGTCTCTATCGGCTGACAGCCAAGCCCGACACGGTGACAGTCCCAGTAAGCCGAACGCGTCATAATAAGCACACGGTGGTCACCCCAGTGCTTTAAATCGGGCGAGAAGCTTATCCACATGTGCGCCTCGCCTCTGACAATCGGCCGGTGAATCAGTGCAAACCGCCCCTTGAAACGCCGAGGCAGCAGGCAGGCGTCCTTGTCCTCAGGCGGCAAAGGTGTCCCCAGACGCGCAAATGTCCTGAAGTTTTTCGTAATCGCAAGCGAGACAAGAGGGCCGCCTTCGCTGAACGATGTGTATGTGATGGCGTATTGCTTCTGCTCTTCCAGCCAGACAATCCGTGGGTCCTCGACTCCCCATCTTTCCTCCATCGAGCTTTGATTGGCCTCGAATGTCGGGGCATCGTCTATCTTCCAATTGGTGAATCCGTCGGCGCTTCGGGCGACTGTCAGGTGGGAAAAGCCGCGCATATCCTCGGCGCGAACCAGCAGCAATGTCTGCGAATTCAGACGGGTCGCACCGGGATTGAAAACCGCGTTGACTGCGTAGGGCCAGTCGTCCGGCGTCAATATGGGATTACCCTTGTATCTCTTGAATAGCTTGTGTGCCTTGTTTTGTCGCTCAAGGTCCGGCATAAAATCGCCTCCTAATTTTTACGGGCGTACGGATGCCAGCCGGTCTGCGTCGTTTATCATCCACTTTTTAATCGGCAAGATGAGCGTTTTACTGTAGTACCGGCTATTCCCTTACTAACTGGGTCTCATATAAACTGCGATATAGTGCGCAGTTTCGTATAAGCTCCTCATGCTGGCCTTGCGCAACTATTTGCCCGTGGTCCATCAGGATTATCACATCAGCCGCAATAATCGTGCTGAACCTGTGCGCAATTATAAAGCTGGTTCTGTCGTGCATAATCTCTTCGATGGCCTTGTGAATCTTCGCCTCGCTGTCGGCATCGACCTGGCTTGTGGCCTCGTCGAAAATCAGAATTGCAGGGTTCTTCAATATCGCGCGCGCTATGACGATTCTCTGCAATTGTCCCCCGCTAAGGCCCGCGCCCTGCTCACCGATTATCGTATCATAGCCGTTCGGCAGCGGCTCGATAAATTCGTGTGCAAAGGCACGTTTCGCTGCGGCGATTATCTCTTCTCTGGAGGCGTTGGACTTCCCGTATGCGATGTTCACTGCTATCGTGTCGTTGAATGTCACGACGTTTTGTGTCACCATCGCAATCTGATTTCGCAAACTGTAAAGCGTTGCGTTGCGAATGTCTTTGCCGTCAATCAGAACTTGTCCGCTGTCCGGGTCGTAAAACCTCGGTATGAGATTTGCAAGGGTCGTTTTTCCTGACCCGTTGGGCCCGACGATAGCGACCCTATGCCCCGCCTGCACGCAAAGGTTAACTTTTCTAAGTGCTGCTCTGTCTGAGCCGGGATATGTGAAAACAACATTCCTGAATTCGATTCTATCCTTCAGGGTTGCAATCTCAAAGGCAGCGGTCTCTTCGGCCTCGAGCGGCTCATCCATCATTCCAAATACTCTTTCCGCTGCTGCATTTGCCTCCTGAATCTTGTTCCAGACATCGCTAGTTCTTCGCGCCGACGCCGCCGCACCTCCCAGCAGCATCAGAAGCACGAGAAAATCACTGCCTTCCATTTTGTTGCCTGTAACCCAGCTTGCCCCGACGACTATCGCCACTGAGCCGGCCAGCATTCCGAGAACCTCCAGTATGGGAGCAGTCGCTGCGTCGGTCCGCGATATCTTCAATAATTGCTTCAACAATCTTTTGTTGATGTCCCTGAAGGTGGCCTGCTCGTATTGCTGCTGATTGTAAACCTTCACAACCTTAAGCCCCGTCATTGTTTCCTGCAGCTTCGCCAGCATTTGCGACCAGGCCATCAGTGATTTTTTTGAGGCCCGCTTCATTTTTTTGCCCAGTTTCACAACCATCCAGAGCGTGGGCGGAGCTCCACACAGGAATATGAGCGTCAACTGCCAGTCCAGCCACGCCGCCATTCCAAGCAGAAATATCGTATTCAGGGGTTCCTGCAGGGCCTTGCCAAGCATAATCTTGATGCCGTTGCCCATAGCGCCGGTATCGCGAATAAGCCGGCTTACCGAATCGCTTGGCCTTTCTTTGGCAAAAAAGGCAATCGGCATATTTATCACGTGCACAAAGGCGTCCTCTCGCAAATGATTTAATCCGACCTGAACCACTTTTTCCGCCAGGTACTGCTGATAGTATCTCGCTATACATCGAATAACGGTAAGAATGGTTACGACGAGCATGATAAAAATAATCGCCTTTGTTTTGTTGGCATCGGTTTGCTCTCTGGGGACAAAATAGAGAGTTCGCTGCGCCAAATTAATAGTCCCGGCTTTTAACCCGGTATTATGTATGTCGGTCAATTGCAGGGTCTTGTCTTCGTTAGCCCGTTTGATATGCAGAGTAACACTGTCTTTACCGGCCATTGCAATATCTTCGAGCAGCTCGGCAAAAGACGACCGGCCCGCCTGGGGCTGGTCGCCGACACCGACAATGCGGTCTTCACCCAAAAGTCCGGCATCCTGGCCATAGCTTTTCTCCTTAACGGAGACAACATGCAGCGAGTTCGCATAATCGGAGCTTTTGTTGCCGGCGAAGTCCGCGCTTTCAGGAACGTAAAAATCTATGCCGTATCGTAACTGGCATATTTTCCTGTCCGCCCAGCCGCGTAATCCCTCCTGTCCCGTCATAACCTTCAACAACGGTATGACCGTCATAAAACTCACCGATAACAGCATAGCGACAATTATCGCGCTGGTTACGACAACGACAATGCGAGGCCACTGCGGCCAGATATATTTGAATACCCGCGAAAATTCCTTCATCGAGCAAATTTCTCCTTCTGCATTTGAAAAGGCACCCTGTTTCGTGCTTCTTGCATTCAGCCGGTGCAGGCAAAGCACACTAACAGACCCAAACCTTTCCGTCAAGCGCAAAGCTCATCATTGACGCCGGACGACGCTTTTGCTATTGTGCCTGCCCTGTAAATAAGAAAGAATCAGATGAAAATTGACCGACTGGTTTTGGGTGAGTTTGAGACGAACTGCTATGTAGTTCGAACGGATGGTTCGACCGCCGATTGTCTGTTAATCGACACGGGTTTGGATGTTACCGGACTCCTTGATTTTCTTAGGCGAAACAAGCTTAATCCGGCAGCGTTAATCCTCACTCACGGTCACATCGACCACATTGCGGGCGTGGACGAGCTGCGCCGCAGGTTTCCGGACATAAAAATTTATATCCACAAGCTCGATGCCGAGCTGCTCTCGGATGCTGTCGGCAATCTGTCGTTTATGACCGGATTGTCTATGACCGCCGACCCTGCCGATGTTGGTCTTGAAGAAGGAGACGTAATCGACCAGGCGGGTATTAAACTAAAGGTTGTCCACACGCCGGGGCATACCCCGGGCGGTATCTGCCTGTATGCAAAGCAGGACGGCGTGATATTCGTCGGCGATACGCTCTTTGCCGGCTCGGTGGGAAGAACGGACTTCCCAACCGGCAATACCAGACAACTAATACAAAGTATAAAGGATAAACTTCTGATACTTCCTGCCGAGACAAAGGTCTATCCAGGCCACGGCCCTGAAACAACGATAGCAGCAGAGAAATCTAACAATCCGTTTCTGTAACCGGTTTTTTTGGCTACGCCGCTCCTGCGAATACCAGACGCCCAATGTTTATATCGCCGAGTTTCGTCCTATAACTACAAATCCCGTGGTTTTGTATCCGAGCACCGCCGACCTCCGATTCGATAAGTTCCGCAACTTGAAGCATTTAAGCCACTCTGCACAGTCCCTGAAGGAAGGCCCCGCATATTCCTGCCTTTGTTAAGAAATCAGAAATCTGTGTTTGCCGATATACTTGCGCTGCTATGCAGTTAATGAAGGACCACACCCAAAATAGCTCATATATGGGGGGACTTGGAAAGGTTGGGGAAAATATCAGTTTAATAGGAGTAACAATTATGTTTGCGCAAAAGGGTTCTTTGACACGAAAATGTGTGTGGCTGTTTGTTCTCCTGTATTTGTTGTTTGGCGCACGGGCATTCGCCCAGCAGGATTCAAGTGTACGGAAGGATTTGTTCCAAATGTCCCTCGAGGAACTGACAGAAGTGAATGTCGTTTCGGCCTCTCGTCAGGAGCAGAAAATCAGTGAGATCTCGGTTCCGATAAGTATCATCACGGCTGAAGACATCCATTACAGCGGGCTAACGAGTATCCCTGAGATTTTGCAGTTCGAGCCGGGAGTGGACGTACTGCGGACAAGCCGTTTCCGTTATGCTGTCGGCATCCGTGGTCTTCACGACGTCATAAGTGACAAAACATTAGTTCTCATCAATGGTCGCAGCACCTACAGTTCAGTCTATGGTGGGGCTGAATGGTTTCGACTGCCACTTTTCCCAGAAGACATCGAGCGCATTGAGATAGTTCGAGGACCAAGCGGTGCTTCATGGGGTGCTAACGCCTTTAATGGTGTAATAAATATAATTACCAAGAATCCGGATGACGTCCTGGGCTACTTCGGCTCAACGACTATCACAGAATTCGGTGATAGTTTTACACACCTTCGGTGGGCTGAAAAGAAAGATAAATGGAGCTGGCGCAGTTCACTTGGGTACGAGGACCAGAAAAGCTCTGATGAGGCGGGTGCCGGCGATTATAAGTCGTCAGTCCCTTCAATGAATGCTCTGATTGGCTTTGATACGTACTCTGCCCAGGATTTCAGCCGAAACTTGATTACTGACAATGAGTTTGTATACCAGCCATCCGATTGGACGAAACTATCTTTGGGGGTGGGTCATTCCAATAAAACCTCTGGAAATTTTGAAACCGGTGGTTTATTTCCCAGCAATCATCGATGTTACGAGACGACTCGGTTGTTCTCACGTATCGACCGTAAATTCGAGGACGGCAGCAGCGGGTCTCTACAATGGTTCGGTAATCTTGAACGGTCGGGTCTGGGCGACCAACTTAGTTATCACAACTTCGAAAATGATTTCGAGGGACAGTTGAATTTTGCCCCCATCGGGAATCATCATATCTTAATAGGCGGCAATGTCCGTTTAATACGTATTAATAGCAAGTCACCGACGGCGGAAAGCTACAAATTCGAGGGCGAGCCTTTTGATGAACAATTGGTTGGTATTTTTGGCATCGACCGCTGGAAGATAACGGATCGATTTACCATCGAGGGACAACTTCGCGGCGACTGGTATTCAGAGACTCAAACCGATTGGTCGGGACGATTGACGGGTTTATATGCACTTGATGACAATAAGGACCATATTCTGCGGTTTAGTGCTGCCAAGGCGTTTCGGTCACCAATGGCAGCTATCAGGAATGTAACCGTCGAGAGATTTGCTATTGGTCCTGATCTTTATTTAATGAATGTGGTTAAGTCTTCGCATGAGCTCGAGAATGAAGAGACATGGTCGCTTGAAGCGGGGTATACCGGCAAGCTTGCCAAAGGACTCACTTTGCAGTTAGACGGCTATTATCAGCATTACGACAATTTGATCGGAATCAAAACCGGACCAGACCCTCTTGGATTGGGTAGGTTTTTTATTTCTGTCGAGAACATTGCCGACGCTGAAGCGTGGGGAGGTGAGTGTGAGCTTGCCTATGAGAATAAAAGGGGAAAACTGTCGGCTTGGTATTCATATAATGATTTTCGTACGGAGAAGAGCCATCAGGACATACGTGCCTATCAACCAGCCAAACATAAGGCAGGTCTGACTGGACGGTTGTTTCTTCCGGATAACTGGGCTTTCAATGTTAATTATAAATTCACAGATACTACACCTGGTAATCCTAACGGTGGTGACGATATCGGCAGTTCCCATCGGCTTGACCTGACCATTTCCAAAAAGATTGCCAAGGGCAGGGGCGAACTGATGCTTGGCGTCAGCGACATTTTGGTTAAAACCAGGGAGTCTGTACTTGATTTGGGCGCATATACGGCACACGAGACGCCTGGCCGGATGTTCTTCGCGAGGCTGCAACTGAAGTTTTAACCGGAGACAGTCAGTATATATGATAAGAACTCGAAGTGGAGACATCAACAATAAGAAGTAAACTGTACATCTTAATAGTTGTGTACTTTGGTGTGCAGGCAGCGCTAATCACACCGCAGGCCTTTGCAGCTTCCGCTTCAAGCCGGGAGTACCAGGTCAAGGCCGCATTTTTGTATAACTTCATCCAGTTTACCGAATGGCCTGCTGCGAAAATAGCGGACAACAACAATGCAATCTCCATCGGCATCATTGGCGACGACCCTTTCGGTGCCGCCTTTGACCCGGTCAAAGAAAAATCGGTCAAAAACAAGAAGATGGTCATAAAGAGATTTGGCAGATTCACTGAGCTTATCAAAGGCGCCAACGAAGACAAGAGCAAGTCGGCTGAAAACACAGAGGCCTTGAGAAAATGCCACGTGTTGTTTGTATGTGACTCGGAAAAGGAGAATCTTAGCAAAATCATAGAAATCGTAAAAGATAGCGCTGTTCTTACAGTAGGCCAGTCAGAGAACTTCCTCGATGACGGAGGGATTATCCGCTTTATTAAAGAGGCCGAAAAGGTTGCTTTCGAAGTGAACATAATCGCAGCTAAGGAAGCGGGCGTTCAGGTTTCTTCTCAGGTCCTGCGCCTGGCAAAAAGAGTTATTACTGAAGAAACAGCGGATGATAAGAACAAATGATTAAGTTGGTATCTCTGGGGGGCGCAACAAACCTAATAACCAAGCATAGCAAAGATGATTGCCTGTAAACAGGCCTTAATAGTCCTATAACCGACAAACACCGGTTGGTGATTGCCGAGTGCGCTAAAAATGCACTTGTGTAAGTAACGCTCGTCTAAATAGTTACAATCGAGCAACCGCATCAGCCGTTTACTGCACGGCTTACCTTAACGCTGAAGAAACGCGGGGTCTGTTTTCAGCCGATGTATCCTTATATTTTCCTCTAACGCAAGGCCGTGTAGCCAGAGGACAAATTATTCCAAAACGTCGGTGAGGGGCTGTGTTCTTGGAAGGAGTAACGATATGTTTGTACACAAATACAGTTTGTTAAAAAGACACACACTCGTTTGTTTACTCTTAAACTTATTCGGCATTGTTGCCTGCGCTTATGGGGAGCAGTCGGATACCGGCCGGTCGTCACAACTGTTTGATATGGACATTGAAAACCTTACCGCGATGTCTTACACGGTCTATGGCGCCTCAAAGTATGAGCAGAAGATGACCGAAGCGCCGTCCTCCATCAGCATTATTACTGCCGATGAAATCCGAAAGTACGGCTACCGCACACTGGCCGACATTCTCCGCAGCACCCGCGGACTTTACACAACCTACGACCGAAACTACCAGTATCTCGGCGTGCGCGGATTCGGCAGGCCCGGCGATTATGACAGCAGGATTTTGCTGTTAGTTGATGGGCGCAGGACCAACGACAACGTCTATGACGCTGCATACATCGACGGCACATTCATTCTCGATGTTGACCTCATTGACCGCATCGAAATTATTCGCGGTCCCGGCTCATCCCTTTACGGCAGCAACGCCTTTTTTGCCGTTATCAACGTAATCACAAAAAGCGGACGACAGTTCAACGGCACCGAACTTTCAGGGGAGCTTGCCGGCTTCGATACTTATAAGGGCAGGGCCACATACGGCAGCAAGCTTGATAACGGCCTTGAAATGCTTGTCTCTGCTACGAGTTATGACAGCGACGGACAGCGGCTGTATTACAGGGAATTTGACGACCCGTCAACCAACTACGGAATCGCCGAGGATGCAGACGCGGAGCACTACGGCAACGTCTTCGCAAAACTTGCGTTCGGCGATGTCACGTTCGAGGCGGCTCGCAACTCTCGCACAAAGAGAATACCCACCGCCCCATGGGGCACTGTCTTCAACGACAACCGCACCAAAACCCGCGATGGCTCGGGCCTGCTCGACCTTAAGTATGAGCATAACTTCGAGGAAGTCGTCCAGTTTATGGGGCGATTGTTCTATGGTTCCTATGATTACGACGGCGACTATGTCTATCCGGAACCTTACGTCAATAAGGACTATGCCAACGGCGAGTGGATGGGAGCAGAGGTGCAATTCACCAAAAAGCTGTTTGAGAAACACAGGATTGTCTGGGGCGCCGAATACCAGAATGACCGCAAACAACAACAGGGCAACTATGATATATACGGCGTATATCTGGACGACAACAGGCAGTCCGAACGGTGGGGAATCTTTGTTCAGGATGAGTTCAGGATTCTTGACGGAACGATTCTGAACCTCGGCGTTCGTCACGATGACTACAGCAGCTTCGGCGGCACAACAAACCCCCGCCTGGGGCTTATCCAAAACGTATTCGACAAAACGACCTTGAAGCTCCTCTACGGCAAGGCATTCAGGGCGCCGTCGCCTTATGAGCTTTACTACAACGACGGCGGCGTGACGCAAAGTCCAAATCCGAATCTCGAACCGGAGACCATAAAGACCTATGAGCTTGTTGTGGAACAGACGCTCGGGAAGAACTGGCTTGCCAGCGCTTCGGCGTTCATTTATGAAATCGAAAACCTTATCACTGTGGGGCCTGACCCCACCGACCCTTCGCTTTCGAGATTTGACAACGCCGACACAATAAAGGCAAAAGGGCTTGAATTCGAGCTGGACGGTGAATGGAAGACCGGCTGGCGGGGCAGATTCAGCTACAGCTTTGTCGATACCGAAGATGAAGCTACCGGCGAGACGCTCACAAACTCACCGCGTCATCTTGGCAAGGCAAATATCATCGTACCTCTAATGGAAGAAAAGCTCTTCGCGGGACTGGAAGCACAGTATAATGGCAAGGTGCTGACTCTGGCCGGTAACCACTCGGACGATTTCATAGTCACAAATCTGACACTGACGTATGTAAATCTAATAAAAGGTCTGGATGTTTCCGGAGGCGTTTACAACCTCTTTGACAAAGAATACGGAAATCCGGGCTTCAGTGAGCACACTCAGGACATAATCAATCAGGACGGCATAAACTACAGAATCAAACTCACATACAGATTTTAACAGCAGGTTATGTGCCGTACAACGATGGTTCTAATACGAAAGACACAATAAGATGGCGTTAATGCGAACAGCAGACAAGTTCCTGATAGTCCTGGCTATGGCGCTGTTGCCGGTGTTGTTGCTGCTGCCGACACTCGCTCAAAGCGATTCTGCGCACGACCGCGAGCACGAGCTTAAAGCAGCGGTCATATACAACTTCATCAGGTTTGCCGAATGGCCCGAATCAAAGCTTGCGGACGGCAACGAAATTGTTATGGGCCTGCTTACTGCATATCCTTTTGCAAACGCATTTGACCCCGTCAAGGACAGGCCCATCAAGGACCGGAAGCTGGTTATCAAGGAGCTTGGGACGTTTACGCTACTCGACAAACTGCTCGACCCGAATGAACCGTCCAAAGGGGTGAAAGCCCTCAGTCAATGCCATTTGCTTTTCATCTGCGATTCGGAAAAGAAGCATATCGGCGAAATCCTCAAGGCAGTCGAGGATTGCAATGTGCTCACTGTCGGCGAATCGGAAAACTTCCTCGAAGCGGGGGGAATCATTAATTTCATCCCGCAGGCGGAAAAGCCCGATTTTGAAGTCAACCTTATTGCCGCAAAGCGGGCCGGCCTCCAGATTTCTTCCCGCGTCCTGCGATTGGCCAAGAAGGTCATCCAGGAACAAACCCAGGAACAAACTCAAGCAGAATGATTACATCCATACTCGGTGTGTTCGAGTGCGTTACTCAAAGGTGCCGTTATATTCGGGCTTGCCGTCGTCGCTGTCGTAGCGTGTAGCATCGGTGATGTCGGCATCGACCTTGATTCGCTCGATGTGCTCGGCCTTCTTTGTGTTGCTATCGACGGTAACGATAATCCCGCTCATTTTCACATCGCCCGTTGCCACCTCAAACGGCACCGGCATCCGCGTCCTGAACGACTTCAGGACGTTTTCCGTCCCCCTGCCGATAACCGAGTCGTGCGCGCCGGTCATACCGATATCGGTGATATATGCAGTGCCTTTGGGCAGGATTCTCTCATCTGCGGTCGGCACGTGGGTATGCGTGCCGAAGACGCAACTGACCCTGCCGTCTAAGTGATAGCCCATTGCGACTTTTTCGCTGGTGGCCTCGGCGTGAAAATCGACGAATATTATGTCGGCCTGCTGCTGCAATTTGGGCAGGAGCTTATCGACTCCGTTATAGGGGCAGTCAGCCGGCTTCATAAAAAGTCGGCCAATCAGCGCAATAACGCCCACGGTCGGCCCTTTGCTCGTCTTGCACGATGCAAAGCTCTTGCCCGCAGCAAACTCCGACATATTCGCAGGCCGGGCAATGTCGTTCTGGGTCTCCAGCGTCTCGATTATCTCTTTTTTCTTGTATGTATGGTCGCCCAATGTAATCAGGTTGACGCCGTATCGCAGCAGTTTCTGATATATCTGCGGCGTTATACCCGACCCGCCGGCGGCATTTTCGGCGTTAGCTATCACGCAGTCAATATCCCGCTCGGTAATGACCTGCTTGAGCTTATCCGCCAGCAGCCGTCTTCCCGGCCTGCCCACTATATCGCCTATGCAAAGTACATTAATCTTCATAACCCTACCCGCTACCCGCTATCTTGCGTATTCGATGCAGCGAAGTTCACGAAGCAACGTCACCTGGATTTCGCCGGGATAGGTCATCTCGGCCTCGACCTTTTTGGCGATGTCGCGTGCGACTTTCATTGCGGACTCATCGTTGACCTTATCGGCGCTGACAATCACGCGGATTTCGCGCCCCGCCTGAATTGCGTATGCATTCTCCACGCCCGGGAAGCTGTTGGCGATTTCTTCGAGTTTCTCTAATCGCTTGATATACCGCTCAAGGGTCTCTCTGCGTGCACCCGGTCGAGATGCGCTTATCGCATCTGCGGCGGCAATCAAAGGCGTATATGGATTGTCGGGCGGGACATCGCCGTGATGACCCTCGACAGCGTTTAATATCACCTGCGGCTCGCTGAAACGTTTGAGGAAGTTGGCGCCTATTGCTGGGTGGCTGCCTTCAATCTCGTGGTCGAGGGCCTTACCTATATCGTGCAATAGTCCGGCACGTCTTGCAATCGAGCCATCCAGCCCAAGCTCGTCGGCCATTACCTGCCCCAGGAACGCAACCTCAACGCTGTGCCGCAGCACGTTCTGCCCGTAGCTGGTACGGTAATTCAGAGCGCCTATCATACTGAGCACCCGGTTGTTCAAACCCCTTATGTTTGTCTCAACTGCGGCGTCTTTACCCAACTGCAAGACCTTTGCGTTGATTTCCTTTTTGGTCGCGGCAACAAGCTCCTCGATTCGAGTTGGGTGTATGCGACCGTCCTGGATAAGCCGTTCCATCGACAGGCGCGCAACCTCGCGCCTTACGGGGTCAAAGCCGCTCACAATTATCGTGCCGGGGGTGTCATCGACAATGACATCGACTCCTGTTGCCTTCTCAAACGCCCTTATGTTCCGGCCTTCCCTGCCGATAATCCTGCCCTTCATTTCGTCATTGGGAATCTCCACAGCCGATACCGTCACCTCACAGGTTTGCTCTGCGACGTATCGCTGAATGGCGGTACTGATTATCTGCCTGCTCTTATCGGCGGCTGTTTCGGTCGCCTCCTCGACCTTGCGCTGAATCAGCCCCGACATCTCAATCTCGCACTCATCCTCCAGCCGCTTTAACAGCAGCTCTTTGGCATCCTCAACGCTCATCGCGGTGATTTTCAGCAGTTGGTTCTTCTGCTGGGCCAGCAAGGTTGTAAGCTGCTTATCCTTGATGTCGATGTTGTGCAGCCGTCTTTCGACCTCTTTTGCCTGCTCTTCCAGCGTCTTTTCACGTTGCCTGCCCGCCTCCATCTGCTTATCCAGGGCATCTTCACGCTTGGTAAGCCGCAACTCGGTCTCGCGGAATTCTGACCGAATCTTGTTTGCTTCTGCTGTAAATTCCTCTTTTTTCTTGATTGTCTCGGCCGCTGCTTCGAGCTTTGCGACCTTGAGAATGTTCTCCGCTTCCCTTTTGGCGCCTTCTATCTGGCGCTCAAGGTCTTCCTGGAAGGTCTTGGTCTTGACCTTGGCGCTGAACTTGAATGCGGCATACGTAGCGCCAATACCAATCGCAAGACCTATAATGACTACCAGGATATCGGAGATGCCAATCTGCATCAGTATCTCGTTCATATCCCTACCCTTTAACAACACGTAATTTCATTGGACCATTGCTCGAAAGAGCAAAATTGCGGGACTACCGACAGGCAGGTCACAAAGAGATGAACTGTTGCAACAAATCCGTTTCGCCTATGCGAAAAATCAATCACCCATTGCCGCAATCGCCGCTAATCGTGCTGATTTGGCGTGCTAATGATTGTGTTTCGGTAACGAGTTTGGGTGCTTCTATGTTCAATAACCAAGCCCCTTCGCTGGCAGGCGAAATGTTGTTCATACGGATTTCATTGTTTTTTTGCTTCACTTTTGAACGTCTTATCGGAACTTCGCGTTTTCGCTTATTTGGCTGTTTGCAGCGAACGCCAAAAGTGCCTTTGTAACTTAACTGCCGTTCGGACAAGGCGTTACGAATCGCCTTATAGTCCGGCTCGCCCATCGTTGCCCTGCTCTAAAGGTATGTCACATCACCAAAGGGCGCTCCACAATCTCGTTCATCATCGGCAAACAACGTACAATGATAAAGCACTTTTGATGATTCGTCAACAAAAATCTCCATAGTTTGGCAGGAAAATATGAATTTTTTGCATCTTTTTGCAGTTTTTTGGTATGTGTTTAGCCAGATGACTAATGTAGCAGGTTCCTAATGTGGCACGGACTTGTCCCGGCGCGCCGGGATGGAATCACGGCCAGGCCCGCCCTACGTCCTGTCCGGTGTAGTACAGATGTTGTGTATCGGGACGAAGTCGGAAACGCAGCGAAGGATGGGCCTGCCCTGCTTGCACTGAGCTTGCCTGTGGTGAGCTTGTCGAACCAGTCGAAGTGAGCAAAGCGTAAGACGCGTCGAGGGGTGCACTTGTGCTCCTGCTAACACCCGGTTTCCTGATATCATGTTTACACGATATCCCGCCTCCTGATTTCCTGCTCCCCTGATTCCCTTTCCCCTTTTGCCTTATGCTCTTGTGTCTTATGCACATGTGCTCTTTTGTCCTTTTGTGCCTTTTTGTGGCTAAACCAAAAAATTCACTTGACATCTAACAATTGATATGGTATAATACCTATCTAACTAATATAAACTGAATACTGTATAGTAAAATCGGAGGTTAAATTATGGCTACCAAAGCTCAAATCCACGCAAACCAGCTCAACGCCCAAAAATCAACAGGCCCAAGCACCCCGGACGGCAAAACCGTCGTCTCTCAAAACGCTCTCAAACATGGCCTGTCCGCACATCAGCACGTCATAATCGCCGAAGAACAGGCCGACTTCGACCTCCACCGCGACAAAATGCTCGTCGAGCTAAACCCCATCGGCCCTATGGAATCTTTCCTCGCCGACCGCATTATTTGCCTCTCCTGGCGTCTCAAACGCGCTGTCTCCATCCAAAACCAGGCCATCGACGTTATGCTCGAACCCCCTCCCCCTAACCCCTTGGCAAAACTCGCTGACTCCCTCGCCTTCAAAATGGCTCACCTGCCGCAACCCGACACTAAGCCCCCTGACCCCGCCCTTGCTCTTGGCCGCGCCGTCGTTAAAGACCTCTCAAACGCAAGAGTCATCGAACGCCTCCTGATGTACGAACGCCGTATCGAACACTCACTCTTCAAGACAATCCTCGAACTCCAGCGCCTTACCCTCACACGAGAATTCAACCCTGCCGTCAATCCGCTTCTTAACGTCTTCCGACATTCTCAGTCCCCTCGGCACGAAGAATCTCCTGCCCCTAAACCCGATATGAGTCCCTCCGTCTGTTCGCGTCCTTTTGATTATTTAGCCCCCGGTTCCACCGGGGGTCATAAAACCGAAACCCCCAATCCGCCTCAAACTCAGGCCGTAGGGTGTGCTGTGCACACCATTTCTTCTGTGCAAAACAAACCCAATTTTCAAGCTCGGCGCCCAGCCGAGCGCAGACCCCGCACCTATTTCCAGAACCCCGTTAGTGTCCTCCCTGTCACCTCCGCCAACCCAGCCGCCTTCAATCCCGAACAGCCCCTCGCTCTAAGAAATATGTGCGGGGCCAAAGGTGTAATTTTGCAAAACAAACCCAATTTGCAAAAATGCAAAACAACCCTAAACCATTCCAAGAAAAGGACTTGCGAAAATACTACCCTTCCCTCCAATCCGAAAAACAAACCCAATTCAAACCCAATCAAACCCAATTTCAACACCTGTGGACGGCGTGCCGGGCGATTTGAGGATTGCAGAAGCGGGTGGATTGGCTACAATGGGATTTTGCCGGCGGGCTGGGGCACAAATATACGATTGGATTAGCGCCAGATGAGTCAAATGAGCAGAAGGAGCTTTATCAGAAAGAACCTCGGGGCGGCGGCAGCCGCGGCGGCTTTGCCGGGGATGCAGGCGCAAGGCGCTGAAACGACGGGCGAGCCGGTCAAGGTCGGTTTTGCCAAAATCGACATCTCGCCCTGCATCGAATCAAAAACCAGATTCAGAAGGCCGCTCGAAGCAATCTGTGCCGCCATAAACGACAAAAATAATCAGGTCTTCATTATCGCACTTGACCTGCTTGAAATGCCGCCTCAGGAATGCTTCTCAATTCAGCAGGGAATCAGCCAAAAGTTAAATGTACCGACCGAGCGAATCCTCATCCACACCACCCACACACACTGCTCGCCCTGGGGCGAAAGAGAAACCGGCCAACGAATCGTTAATCTGCCCGATACGCTTGCCCGCTGCCTCTCGCAGGCAATTTCAAATTCAAGGCCGGCCCGAGTTCGCGCGGGTAAAAAAGACGTGGGTAAGACGCTGAGCGTCTATCGCCGAGGCGACGCAGGGGCTGACCTGGGCTTTCAGACCTTCTGGTTCGGCTACACATTCCGCCCGGGCGATGACCGGCCCGACGCCTCGGCCCTTGCCAACGAAATGAAATCCCGCTGGCTTCGTAAGCCCTCCGACTATACGCCCGGCCCAAAGCCGATATGGTTTGACGGCGACGTTGATTCATTTGTTCAGTGCATCAGGTTCGAGGACGCCCGCGGCAAGACCATCGGGTCAATCGTGCGATTCAGCGCACATCCGCATCTGACGTGCGCCTGCAAAGAATGGCTCTATGACCCGGACTATCCGGGCGTCGTGCGCGACAAGGTCGAAAAGCAGACGGGCGCACCGGTTATGTTCCTATCCGGCACCTGCGCCAACCTTGTGCCGAAAGAGAAGGTGAGGTACGTCGTCGATGCCGACAAGGCCCCCAAGTTTCCGTATATGGGTCCAAGCTCGGGGTTCAGTCCTGCCGACGATAATGAGCTGTTCGCAGAAGTGCGCCGCATAGGCAGTGCAATCGCAGATGCGGCGATACAGGGGCTTGACAATTCCCAAATCGAAGACATCTCCTCATTCCGTTTTGCTGCAAGGCGATTCAGCGTGCCGTTGAATCCCGACATACCCGCAACCGCCGATGAGGTCGAAAAGCGTAAAACGCCCCTGGTAACGGAATATGAAGCGGCGCTGCAGCAGCCGAAGCCATTCGACAGGTTGCGGGTGCTGGCGGAGCGGTTCAGCCGGCTGGAGTGGGCGCCGGGGCTGGCTAAGGAGACGCTGACTGGGGCGGATAGAAACGCCGCACTGGCTATGCTGCCGCTGGCTATCCTATCCTTCAACTCAAATGTCCTTGTCTTTATGCACTCGGAAATCCTCGCTGAGACGACGTTTGAGCTACGCAAGGCGTATCCCAAATTCAACCTGCTGACGATGGGCCTTACGGGCGGCTGCATCGGCTATTTTCCGACGGCCAGGATGATTGACCAGGGCGGCTACGAGGGGCGGGCAACCGTCATAACAAAAGACGCCGAGGAAAAGCTGCGCCGCGACGTTGCCGAACTGATAAGGGAGCTGAACGTTGCATAATTTTCCCGGCCCGTTAAAATACTGGTTGCAGCGTAGCGGATTAACAGGAGTATAAAATGATTGGCTGTCACATTGGAAGATTGTTTCAGGTAACGGTGGCGGGCGGGTCGTATCAGGAAGGCCTGACGAGCGTCGTTCAGGGCTGCCCGCCGGGATTGCTTCTTAGCGAGCAGGAAATCTACGGCGATTTGCTTTTGCGTAAGCCCGGCGCCGATGAGCTATCCAGCCCGCGAAAAGAGCCGGACCTTCCCATTATCTACTCTGGGCTAAACGCCGCAGACACCATCGAAGGGGCAAACAACACAAACCACACAAATGGAACTCCGCTTACAATCCTGATTCCAAACCTCGACCGCAACTTCATCCACATCAAACAGTATCAGGACACCAACCGCACTCCTCGGCCGGGCCACGCATCCTGGGCATCATTCGTAAAATATGGACCAGACGATGACTCAATCGGTGCAGGAATCTTCAGCGGCAGATACACCTGCACAATCGTCGCAGCCGGCTCTGTTGCAAAAAAAATCCTCAAAAAATGCGGCATCAGCGTCTTTGGCTATGTAAAGGAAATTGCAGGCGTGCGCTGCCCCGATATCGACCACGATAAGGCGCTTCAATACACCGAAAACTATAAAAAAATGCGGCGCGACCTTGACCCGTTCTATCAGGAAATCTACGTCAAAGCCCGCGTAAATATGAATATGCGTTTCCTCGAAAAGATGACTGTCTTTGCCCAAATCGAAAAGGAAATCGACGCCATCCGCGATAAAGCGCCCAAAATGTCGCCCGAAAAAGTGAAGGACAAATACGGCGTCCACCACATCCTAAACTCGCCCGACATCGCCGCCGCACAGGCAATGACCGACGCCTGCAATAAAATTTATCATTCGGGCGACTCTGCGGGCGGCCTGGTCGAAGTCGTCGCAACCGGAATACCCCCGGGGCTGGGCGAGCCAATCTTTTATAAGCTCGATGCCGAACTCGGCAGAATGTTAGGCATCGGCGCAGTCAAGGCAGTCGAAATCGGCGCCGGCTTTGCCGTCAAAAATATGACCGGCAGCCAAAACAACGACCAAATGTCCGAAAAAAACGGCAAAGTATTTTTCCACTCCAACAACGCAGGCGGCATCACGGGAGGCCTTTCCACGGGCCAACCCTTAATCGTGCGATTAGCCGTCAAGCCCACTCCCACAATCGCAAAACCGCAGCATACTATCGACAAATATACGCTTGAAAACAAACAATTGGCGGCCATTACAAGACGTGACCCCACAATCGTCGCCCGCATCTGGCCGGTCGCTGAAAACTACACCGCAATTGTCCTTTTAGACCACCTCCTCGCCCACTACGGCTACCAGGCCCTGAAAGACAAACTACGCTGACAAATTAAAAAGCCCCGGAAACCATCTCCGGGGCTTTTATTGCTCTCATTCGAAACAATCCCTGTTTCTCTACAGAGGAGGAGGCCCAATCGTGTGCACCGCAGAACACGCTTCGTTGTTCGCCACGTCATACGCACAGACCTTCCATCTCAGCGTCCTTCCTATCAGACCGTACCAGTTGACATTCACATCATAGACAAGGTTGCCGCCGTCGTTGGTAACTCGCCATTTGGGTGTCGGATTCGGGTCCACTATCGCCACCGTCATGAGCATATCCACAAACGGACTGTTCAAGCTGCTGTCATCGAGGCAGATGAACCTAATCAATATAGGCCCGCCGCTGTCGTCGGTCACGGCACTGACATCAGCCACCACCTTGTGCCACCAATTCATACCCACCTGATACTGTCCGCTGGCAGTGTTGATGTCCCGGCTGACTGTGTTCTGATCCACGGTAAAGAGTATCGTCGGTGCCGGAGTCGGTGCATTTGTATCACCAATACTGTTGACACAAACCACATCTGACCAGTCCGTCATATTCCCAGACGGGTCTCGCGCCCTGACCCTGTAACAGTAGTCGTCTCCGGTCACAAGTCCCTGGTCAACGTACAAGGGGCTGCTCTGCCAGCCGCTGTCGGTGCTGCCGGGATTTCCCGTTGTCTCTTCAAAATCGTACTCGACAATACCGCCGCTGTCGTCGGTCGCAACGGCAGCCAACATTGCAGCCGACGTCGCCGATGCTGCATAAGGCGGTGTTGCCCACTCCATCGGATTCGGGGTCGGCGGCGTAACGTCCGGCCCAACCACTCCGAACAGCCAGCACAACGCAAAATCCTTCAGGTCATAGTAATTAACTATCGTATCAAACGTCAGGTCGCTGCCTTCGCACCAGCCGTTCACATCTGAACAACCCTCGTTAAGCCATCGCAATGCAAACACTGCGAAATCTTCAAAGTTTATACGCCCGTCGCCGCTCAGGTCGCTCAGCAGACAGACTTCCGGCACACGGTAGTGGTATCCCATATCCACTATACCCCTGTCGGTAATCGCGTCAGTGCGTGTCGTGTACTGGTGGAGTCCGAATCGGCTGGCAAAGTCGCTGCCCGCATCAACGCACCGGCTGTTCTGCGACTGCCCCGCGGCCACGTTGCTGAGGTAATACTGACCCGCAGGCGTAAACAGCGGATTGCTGCTTATGTTGCCTGCGACCCAGTTCAGCGTACAGCCCGGCTCAATGGCCACTCCTACCTGCCCGCCTTCAACGTCACTGTAGCGCACATCAACCGTTGACGGATGCACCTGTGTCCCGATGGCAATCTGTCCACCCGAGATCGCGGTATTACCCCACAGGATGCTGTTTGTTACGCGGGTGTAGTTTGTATATGTGCTGTACAAGCCTCCGCCGAACCCGCCTACCACGTTGTTGTCCACTATCGTGCAATTGACTATATTCGGGTCCGCGTGCCAGTTCGCCGATATTCCACCGCCGCCCTGGCCGGCGCTGTTTCTCGTTATCAGGCAGTTCTTCACGAGGACCGTATTGTGGCCGCTGACCTCGTTGCCGTCGATATCCTTGCTGGAAATGTAGATTCCGCCGCCAAGACCGACCGTCTGGTTGCCGGAAATGTTGCAGTCGATTATCTCGGTATCCGTGCCCAAAGACGCTATGGCACCTCCCTGGCCGCCAAGCAGGGTCGCCTGGTTGCCCGTAAAGATGCTTCCCTCAATCTTAGTCGTGCCGCCCACAAACAGCATACCTCCGCCGTGATTCGCCGTGTTATCTATGAAGTTACTGTCCGAAATCTGCGGATAGGAGTTATCCCACCACATTCCACCGCCCACGTGCGCTCTATTGCCGTTGAACGTGCAATTGACAAACAGCGGATTTGCGCTTTTTTCAAACGCCACACCGCCGCCGTATGCAAGGTTGTCGTATGCCATAGGACCGACATCCACCGCCGCATCATCCCGCTGCGGAAAGTATGATCCATTGTAGTGCCACGGCAGCCCTGCCAGATTCGCCTCATTATCCGAGAAATCGCAGTCCATAAACTTCGGCGCACTACCCTTTGCGGCATAAACCGCACCGCCAAATCGGTCTATCTGCCAATGACTGTGGGGCCATCCATCAGGGGTATTCCCGCCGCTTAAACCGCACGAACCGCCGAAGGCCCTATTGCCGGTGAATGTGCAGTCAACAAACTCAGGATTGCTGTTCGTGTCACAATAGACCGCACCGCCGTATCCGCTGTATCTCCAGTACTCCAAGTAACCGCCGGGAGGTTCCCAAATCCAGTTGTAATCGCCAACCGCATCACCATCCCACAACTCTCTATCGAAACTCCACGAGCCGCCGTGACCGCCGTTGCCGGCATTGCCGCCGTCACCGCCCGCTGCAAAGTTGTCAATAAACGTGCAATGCTCAAACAGGGGATTACTGTCCGGCCCGCACGATACTGCGCCACCGTGCGCCCAGCCGCCCCAGCCGCCTTCGCCGCCCTGCGCCCCCGCACCGCCGCTGCCTCCTACCATCGAGCAGTTACGGAACACACAATTGCGAACAATCGGTGATGCGCTCCTTGTCGGGAGCGGCGGCAGGGGTATTGGAACCGGTATGTTGATACCATTCACCCACTGATAGTACTGGTGCAGACACATCCCACCACCATAAACATGCCCGCCATTCATCCCGTCCACGTATGGATTGCCGCAATCTACATCCTGTCCATTACAGCCATCCCCGCCCCAGTAGTGTCCCTCTATGGTAAATCCGTCTATCACTGTATCCCGGCCCACATCAAAAATCCAGAATCCACCGAGAATAACCGTCGCGCTCGGGTCGGCTGGATTGACGCTCGTCAGCGTAATAGCTTTACCGAATAGTTGAAGCACCGTCCAATCTTCACTCGATTCATAAATGTTATAAGTCCCCGGCATAACCATCACGATATCCATATCGTTGGTCTCATTTATCGCCTGTTGTATCGTCTGATAGTCGCCGTCCGCCCCGACATAAAGCACCCTCGGAGAATAGAACATAACGTTTACATCAGTATGGCCCGTCACAAAGACGGTATTAGTCGGGGTATGCGCGTAGTCGTCGTCGGTCCCCTGCCATATAATTGCATCCGACGGATTATCGGGACTGGCCAATAATTGCACCACACTGTTGGGCCTAACTATAGTCCTTCCCGGATTCGGCATCACATTACCGTTGACGGAAATCGTACCGTTTCCTGTTACGCGGGTAGTGAGGAAAAACATCCCGTTCGGCTCAAACACCACACCAACGGTTCTGGGTCCATTCATAGTAATGGTGTTGGTTAGCGCGGTCGAAGCATCGTCATCGGTTCCAATCCATCGCCACACCTTGAATCCCTCATCCGGCACCGCCTCAAGGTCCACAATCGTACCCGGGATAACCGCCCTGCTGGCCGGGGTCTCCCTTGCCGATATCTCAAACGGGTCAACCCCGTCGCTCCTTGCGAACAGAGTTCCTACCCTCGGAAATACACTGTCAACCACCTCTATCGTCAGCACGTACTGCACGAACTCAACCTGCACCATCCTGTCCGAAGTCATCGTAACGGTATTGTTCGCTGCAGTGGTTGCGTCGTTGTCGGTGCCTGTCCACTTCAAGACGCCATAGCCCATATCCGCTATGGCATCCAACCGCACGACCGCTCCTGCCTTTACCAACAGGGTATTCGGGTCCCATACAATAAAGGGACTGTCGCCGAACGCCTCGGCCTTGAGCCGTCCACCGACATTGTTCACCACCTCGATAGTAAGCCAGTATTCCGTCGCCGCGATGTTCGCATCGTAGTGATAACCCATATCGACAATGCCCGCATCGCTTATACGGTCGGTCCGCGTCGTAACCGCGTGTCCCACCTGCGAGGCAAGACCGCTGGCGTCATCATCTCCTGCATCAACGCAGGGACTATCGACAAGCTGGTTCGCCGCCGTCTGACTAAGATAGTAACCGACCTCATTAATGTCGGCAGTAGCAAACATGGGTTCATTGTCCAAATTGCCGCTCCACCACCAAACGGCCGTATAGTCAGGGTCCTCAAGATATACGCCCGCCTCACCACCCTGAACATCCGTGTGGTCAACGTCAACGTCTGCTAACGGCCTGAGCGGATTCGAACCGAAGACCGAACCTACACCTATCTGAGCGCCGTTGGCCGCCGAGTTATCCCACAGGATACTATTGAATATCTCCACCCACGCAAAATCCTCAGCGCAGGTTACCGCTCCGCCGCTCCCGTAAAACTGGTCAACAACCATATTACGCGCAAACGTACAGTTCGTCAACCTCGCCCACGCGCCAGTATTGCACGACAGCCCCCCTCCTTCGAGATTGGCCATATTGCCAGTTACCAGACAGCTTATAAATTCCACCGGTCGGGGACTCCAGCCAACCATAAAAATACCGCCGCCGAATATGTCCGCCGTGTTGTCGCTGAAAACACTGCCCTTGATTGTGCCGCCTTTGCTCGTCCAGCTTGCCAGGCTGCCTCCGATGCCGTACTGCCCGCTTGCGATGTTATCGGTCAAGGTACTATCGAGAATATCAAACAAACAACCGTAGGCAAAAATCCCTCCGCCTATACCCCCCATTCCATTCACCGCCCGGGCATTGTTGCTGCCAAACAATGTCCCATCCATTTTAAGATACGTCTCATCGCAGTACAAACCGGCGCCATAGGCCGCGGCGTTTCCGCTTATGTTCGAGCCATAAATCGCCACCTTCGCGCCGAGCGTCGTCTCGTAGTCGCCCGCAAAGATGCCTCCGCCGGCGCCTAAGAGAGTGTTGTTGTCCATAATGTTACATTCGTGAAACTCGAGCGTCCTTGTACCCTTGAAGTACCACAGTCCCGCCCCGTCATAATCGGCTGTGTTGTCTAATATATTGCAGTCCGTAAGCACCGCATTTGAGTCCGCTGTGCCCCCGTTTAAGCTGCCGAAATAGATTCCGCCGCCATGATGCACCGATTGGTTCCTACGGATTGTGCTGCCTGTGATATCTATCCCAACGGTCTCCAGGCCGGCATAGATTCCGCCACCCTCGGATGGCGGTGCATATTGCCCGTTAACACCTGATTGGCCATTTGCGCCACCCGGGTTGCCGCCGATTCCAGGGTCTGAAAAATCAACAGTACCGGGAATTCCCGTCCCGCTAACGTAACAATCGCTGATAATACTGTCTATTATATCCGGACTGCTGCCTCTGTCGGCATAGATACCGCCGCCTAAGCAGTTGTTGGCGTCCCCGCCGTCTCCCTCGTTTCCGCCGTCGCCGCCCGGATAAGGCGGAGCGGTGTTGCCCTGACCGCCGTTTCCACCGCTACCTGCATTTCCGCCGTTGCTTGGAAAGGTCGCGCAGAACTCTATCACACTGCCGCTGATTACCGGATGGCTGCCTGTGCTGCAGTAAATACCGCCTCCCCAACTGCGTCCGCCGTCACCGCCGTCTCCGCCGTCACCGCCATCGCCCGGAAGAATCACCGCACACGGGTCGGATGCATCGTAATCAGAGCCATTGCCGCCATTGCCGCCGTTGCCGCCGTTGCCGCCCTGCGCCACAGAGTTTCTAATCACACAGTTGCGAATAGTCGGGCTGCTCGGAATGTCTTGTAACTGCCTCTCCGGGACTGGACCGCAAAGTATTGCGCCACCCGCCCCGGTTTTACCATTGACCACCGCGGCACCTGGCGGGGTCTGTTTACCTATTCCAGGCGTACCATCCCCTCCGGGAGGAACCGGAGGAGTAACTCCATCAGCACCCGTAGAGCCATTGGCGCCTCTTGCATAACCATTTATTATCGTTAGTCCTGCCAATATGGCGCTATTCCTCTGCTCGCCCGTTATAAAGTTAAAGCCGCGATGAGGGTCAAACACGCTGCCCTGGCAGTCAATAATCGTCGCCGCAACTATATCCGGGTTCTCCGGGTCAATGCTCCTTACCGTAATCTGTCTCGGCTTCGGACCGGTCAATACCGTCCCGCTGAAAACAATATCCCGGTTGCCGGGCCCTGTGTAAATCCCGGGATAGATTTCAACAACGTCACCGGGTATTGTCGCGGCATTTATCGCCGCCTGAATCGTCGGATAGGGCCTGGGCACACTAATCACCCTGGGTCCACCCGCTATTGTTGTACTTGCCTGTTCCGACTCGGCCGTCTCATTACCAAGTGCATCTCTTGCCTTTACCGTAAATGTATAAGTGCTGTCGAGCGTCAATCCCGAACTGATTATATATGTGTCGCTGCCCTGCCAGCCGCTGTTGAAAATACTAGGGTCCTGACCAGGCGGCAGAATGTCCGTGCACCGGAAGAAATACTGAACCGGACCGTTCTCGTCCGTCGCCAACCTGGCCCTCATACGCACTATTGGAACAGGTTGCAGTCGATGAACCTTCGGCTTGATGTACCATTGGGCCGGGTCGGGCGCCGGCGACAAATTGTCAATCGTGCTCGCCGTTGTCGCACTCGCCTGCTGGGACCAAGCCGTCTCGTTTTGCCTCGGCGAAAGGTCTCTGGCCTTTACCCTGAAACTATAAGTCCCGCCCGGCGTAAGACCGGTAACCACGTACAATGTGCCGCTCTGCCAGATGCTGCTCTTGTTAGCATCGGTAACGCACTCGAAATAGTACTCGACCCCCGAACGGTCTGTTCCCTTTTTCGCCTCCATCGCAATAGTACGAAGGCCTGTCGCCTTGGGCTGCGACTGCCATTCCGCTGAGTCGGGCTTCGGTGGCAGGGTATCCGCCGCTGCTTCCAAAACCGCCTTATACAGGTTCAGCCGACCATCCGAAACGCACAAACCCTCCAAATCAGGGTCAGGGTCCGCCGTCGATAACAATATGTCTTTTACATCCGCGTAGGTAAGCGTCGGCTTAACCGACAACACCAGCGCGCAAGCACCCGTTACGTGCGGCGATGCCATCGACGTCCCTGCCATTAACTCGTATGCCCCGCCCGGCATCGTGCTCAGAATGTCCCCCTCGTCTCCATATCCTCCACCGCCCGGTGCCCCGATGTCAACCGTCGTCGCACCATAATTCGAATAATACGACAGCTCGTCCTGGTCATTCGTAGCCAGCACTGCAATTATGTTATCCAAATCGTAACTGGCGGGATATGCCGGCATCTGGTCGTTATCCACGCTGTCGTTGGCCGCCGAAGCCACAAATATTACGCCAGCATCCCTTGCAGCGGCAATCACGTCATAAAGCGCCTGTGAATAATAATACCCGCCCCACGATGCGTTAATAACCTTCGCGCCCTTGGCAACCGCGTAGTCAATGCCCTCAAGCGGACCAACAAGCATCCCGTTGCCATCGGCAATCTTGACGGCCATTATGCTCACATTCCAGCATACGCCCGCAACACCCACGCTGTTGTTTCCGACTGCACCTATAGTTCCAGAGACGTGCGTACCGTGACCAGTCGCATAGAAATTAGTATTGTCCATCGGGTCGCCGTCCATATCGCCCGTGTCAACCCCATAAACATCGTCTATATACCCATCGCCGTCGTCATCGATTCCGTTGCCTGGTATTTCACCTGGATTACGCCACATATTGGCGGCAAGGTCGGGGTGATTGTAGTCCACTCCCGTATCCGTAACCGCAACAACGATGCTCTTGCTGCCTGTCGCAATATCCCATGCCTCGGTTGCGTCTATATCGGCGTCGAATACCCCGCCCGTCTGTCCCGTGTTGCGCATCGCCCACAATTCTGAAAAACGAGGGTCGTTAGGAACGCGAGACAACTTGTATAAGTAGTATGGCTCAGCGTAAATAATGGATGGCGACGACCGCAGCTTCACTCGCGCGTTCTCGACGCTCATCCCAGCCGGAAGCTGTATCAAAGTAAGCCCCCGCACAAGTCCGTATTCCCGCGCAACCGGCGAGCACGAGCAACCTAAAAGTGAATTTAAAATGCTGTTCTTTGTCGCCGTGCTCGGCGTCACCCCGTTCACGTCTGCAAACTTTACTAACAGCACGCCGGGCCTGTATTGCAGCTCCTCCGCCGTTACCAAACCCCCAATTGCAAACAGAATTATTATGCCGGTCAGTATCTCGCGTTTCATTTATTCGTCTCCTGACTCCAAACAGGTTCCAATTGTATTTTGTGACTTTATAATCCGCCCTCCATCGCGGCAATCGCCTCAGCATCCGCCTCTTCCTGCAAAATTATAGTCGGCTTGACCAGTATCAAAAGTATCTTCTGGTCCTTGACGGTGCTTCGATTCGTAAACACCCTGCCGACCACAGGTATCTTGCTCAGGATAGGTACACCCACCTCATTTTCCACTCCCGCCGTCCTCTTCAGCCCGCCTAACAGCAATGTGCCTCCATCCGGCACGCTCACTCGCGTCTTTACTCTCGACCTTTCCGTCTGTGGCAGCTTGACGTTGTATGAGATAACAGAGGCCGGCACAGTCGCTGTGGCCGGAATCGCCGCCTGAATCGTCTGGTCGTACCAGCCGAGGAAATCCCACAGCTCCGCAACGATGTTGAGCAGCACATGCTTCTTATCAGGCGTAATAGTCGGCGTTATGTTCAGAGTCGGCCCCGTCGGAACCATACTAATCTGGTTCTGAAGACCCTGCGAGCCGCCGCCAAAACCCCCGCCGACTCCTCCGGCTCCTCCCGCTCCTCCTCCGCCGCCGCTGACATTTGGCGGAAGCATATACCGCAGCGTCCTTCGCACCTGCAAAGTCGCCGATTCTCCGCTTAATACCGTCGCCTTCGGCGCTACCAATGACTCCGAGTCACGATGCGCCTGCGATGCCCGGATTAGGAAGGTTGCCTGCAGTCCGTCAAGAATCCCGGCCCCAAGTGTAAATGTTCCCAGCATCGCTCCGCCTTGGTATGTCGTGGCCGAACCCTGCGGAAATTCAACATCCCCGAAATCCCAACTGCCCGGAACGTCCGTCGTCTTCGGCGCTGCCGCCTCAAAAGAGCCCATCTGCCATTGAGAATCAACCTGGCCGCCGGACAAACTCTGAGCAATCACATCCAGACCTATCTCCTCAAGGAAGTTCTCTCCTACGACTAAGAACCTCGCCTCAATCGCAACCTGATGGCCGAGGGCCTTGCGCATCTCCTGCAGCAATTTGACTATCTCTCGATGACTCTCCGGCGTCTGTAAAACAATGAGTTTCTTGTTCTCGTAAGGCGTTATCGTGCCTTGTCCCCCGCGCTCATACCAGCTAACGGGGTTAACCGTGTCCTGAATAAGGAGAACAAGATTGTCCATTCGCTGTGCCGCCTCCTCGCGCAGCGTCTCTCGGTCAAGCTCCTCCTCCTGTTCCTCAAAGTATTCCATATAGTAGCCGCCCATACCGCCGCCGCCACCGCCGCCCATGCCGCCGCCGCCACCGCCGCCCATGCCGCCGCCGCCCATACCGCCGCCGCCCATGCCGCCGCCGCCACCGCCCATACCACCGCCGCCGCCGCCGCCGGTGCCACTAGAGCTGGCATAGTAATCCGCAGGCCGACCGACCAGTATCGTAACGTCGTAAACGCGCGCCTCAAGCTTGCTCGGCAGCGACTGCTGCGTCGCTACTGTAACCACGCCGTCCTTGACAATGTAACCAAGCTTCGTTGCTCCACCCGCAGACACCGATTCAAGCAGCAAATCCAACGCCGCCCGCAAACGTACACCCGAAAGCGGGTCCATATTTATCGGCGTCGTCTGGTCTATCTGGGCATTGTTGGATAAATCGCCCCAGTTCACCGATATCTTCAAAGGCGGGTCAACAGAGTTCTGAAGCACCCTTATACCCTCGCTCAGCGGCATCTCGGGCGAAAGCTCCGTCAAATTCACAATCTCATCCAACTCCTTTTCCGTCGCCGCATTTGCCGGGTCCTGCCCAATCGCCTCTTCCGGCTGACGAGTCGGCTTTGCCACTATCTCCCGCCAGTTCTTCGGATGCGTCATCTCATCAGCATAGGGAATCGTCGATTCCTCCGTCTTCACTATTATATTCACCCGCTCCTTGTCTTTTTCCCTGCGAACCTCAAGCTGCTGGCGGAAACTTATCGTATCCTCCAGAGTCCGCTTTAGTATCAGCGCCTCGTCGTTCTGCGGGTCTATTGCCAACAGAAGCTCCAACTGTCCTTTCGCCTCCTCATATCGCTGCTGTCTCTGGAAATTATGGGCGTTATCAAGCAGGTTGGCTATCCTCTTGGCACGCTCGACCTCCATCCGGCCCTTATATTCCTGCTGCGCCTCTTCTGCCCTTACGCGCTTTTCCTCTTCACGCTGCTGCGACTGGGCCTTTTGCCCTTCCGCTATACGCTCCGACAGCAGCTTTAACTGCCCTGTATATTCCTTGAAAAGGTAGTCCCCGAGCTGAACCTGGTTCTCATACACAATTCTTTCAGCCCCCTCGACCGCTTCTTTTGCCTTCTCGAACTCGTTCTTGCCTATGCACTCTTGCGCCTTTGTATTGGCGTCGCTTACGACCGCCTTGACTCTGCCTCGTATCACACTTCTTCTGCGGTTAATCTCGTTAATGTAACCGTCGCCTCCCTGCGCCGGCTCGGCAAAATCCTGCGCGCTTACGGCCGCCGCAGTAACAGCAGGCGCCGCAGGCGTCACTGCCGCCGCTGACGGCGCAGGCGTACTATCCGCCGCCCGCTTAATCTCTATTTTCGCCGCTTTTTCCTCAGCCGACTCAACCTTCTTCGGCTCCTCCGGCTTTGTCTCGGCTACAACCGCCGCCTTGGGCTCTTCCGCCTTACCAGACATCGCATTGTCAATCTTCACCAAATAATCCTGCGGCGACTCTCCCGCTGCCGTCACTAACAAGTCGCTCCTCGCTATCTTGATAAATCCCTCGCGAGCCTTTGCAAGCTCACCTGCGCGGTAATACTCCACACTCTGTGTGTAAAGCTCACTGACCTCTTTCTTGCGCTGCTCCAATTGCTTGCTTACTTCGTCCAGCCGCTCCTTGACCGTCTGACGCTCCTCAGCAGTGAGAAACTCGCTCGCCGCAATCGTCTCAAGCTGCGCCTTGGCATGCAGGAGCTTATCCTGCTCAGCCAATCCCTTGGCTGTACTAATCACCTCCAGCACCGTGTTCCTTTCCAGGGCCGCCTTATGCGACTTCTCAATGCTCTCCTTCAAGCTCGCTTTCTCTTCTTCAGTCAGATATTCCTCGTAGTCCTTTGCTCGCAGGAAGGATTGCTCCGCAGCAGAATAGAAGCCGCGATTGAACTGCTCTGTCCCTATCTTTATCCAGTTTGTCGCAACCTCGCGCACCACCCTTTCTTTTTCCGCCTTACTTGCCTGCCCAAGGGTAGTACCTATCAGAGCGCTGGCCGCAAACACGACTGATGCCAGGATAATCAATAGGGGTTTCTTACCGAAATGTTTCGCTGAAAATCTTAGCCTGTCCAAAGCCAACCTCCTCCAAAACATTAGTTTTTAAGGAAAAATTCAACCATTCTTTCAAACTTCATACCCGCCGCTTTAAGAAAGGTATCACTTCTGATACTGTAGTTTACCAAGATAAACCCTTTTTTTCAAGTAAAAAATTCCTTCTCAGACCTATATACCCGTCCTTTCAGCACTAATAATGCTAAAGTCCCATATTATACCAAATTTCAGCACTGAAACAAGTAAAAACCTTGAAATGTTAAAATGAGTAAAATGCGTAGGTTAGAAAATATTGACTTGGCTCTTTAAGTGAAAATAGGAGTTCTTCTCGTCCCATCCCTGCCCCCGATTCACTCCCCCGATTCACTCCCCCGATTCTATCCCCGATTCAATCGGTGCTATAAACCACCCCTTGAATCTGCCCCTCATCCCGCCGACACAGCCAGGTCGGATAAATGCGCAGTTTTTGCGACGACTATTTTTGCTGCCTGCCCTGTGCTTCAAGTATCTTGTCGGCAAGCTGCTTCAACTGACCCGCATATTGACCGAACAGCTCCTCGCCAAGATAAGCCCTGTTCTCCTGCAGAACCGCCGTGGCCCCGCGAACCGTTTCTATTGCTTTAGTTAATTCGCCGCCGGCTATGTACCCATCAACCTTTGACGCAGTATCACTGACCACCGCACCAGTATAACCGCGAATAACGTTCGCCCTTTTCTCCTGCTCGCTTTGACCAGCAGCATCCTGTGGTATTGTTGGCTCTGCAACAGCCACAACTTCTGCGCTCGGCGAAGTATTCGGCTCACCTTGCGGCTGCACCGCAATTACCGGCGTAACATTACGCACGTCGTGCTGCGGTTTTCTGCCCTCGGGTATGGCAAGCCCGCGTACAGGCGGCGTCTCGGCCGGCAGCATATTCTTCAGCCGCTCCGTCAATACGCTGTCTATCTCGATAAGATAATCCTCTGCCGATTGCCCCCTGGGCGTAACTAACAGGCCATACTTTGCTACCTCTACAAAACCGTCCCGGGCCTTCTCAAGCTCCCCCGCTCGGTAATACTCAACACTGCGATTGTACAGCGCCGTTATCTCCCCCTTTTGCTTGTCGAAAGACCGGTCGATGTTCCTCAGCTCCTCGCCGATTTGTTTTTTCTCCTGCTCTGTAAGATACTCGCTGTTGCGAACCTTCTCAAAATGCGCCCTCGCCTTTATCGGCTGACCCTGCTTGACCAATTCCCTTGCCATCCGAATATGACCCAGCACAACTTCCCGTTCCAGTCCCGCCTTGCGGGTCTTCTCGATAAACTCCTCCAGCCCCCTCTGCTCAGGTACTGTCAGGTATTCCTTAAAGCCATTCGCAGCCGCGAACGATTTTTCCGCCTCTGCGTAATATCCCCTCTTATACTGCACCGCACCGACGCTGAGCCAGTTTTGCGCCGCCTCGCGCAAGACACGCGCCTTCTCCTGCTCATCCTGTTCGGTCTTCGGCGCAACCGTCATCGCCCCGCCTGCCGTTGCAAGCACCAGCAATACCGATACCGCGCACAGACGCCTCGACACCTCGCCAAATTGACCCACCATAAACTGTATCCTGCTCAATCTTCACCTCCTGCCAAAAGGTGCGCCTACAACACCGGCCGGCTCAAAACCTCTCCTGTATCGCCCACTGTCGAATAAACCGGCCTTTCCGTCCCATCTTCTACACCAAAAAAGTTGAATAATCAAGCCCCGGCGCACCGGTGTTTACTTTGTTCGCTGCCGATTTTATTTTATCGGGGTCGCTTTCTGCGACGAGCCGCCCTCGAGATATTTCATCAGCGTTGCGGCCAAACCGTCCAAACTGCCGCCGCCCCCGCCGGTCACCAGCACATCAGGCATAAACTTCGCCTTGCCGTCTGAAAGGGCGGTTACAATATTCACCGCCGCCGTCGGCCCCTGCCCCAGCGCCCTGACCTGGGCCTCATAACCCTTTGCCCTGGCCATTCCAACCGCTTCGACCTGCGCACCCTGCGCCTTGCCCGTCTGCTCGATATAGGCCGCCTCGCCCCTGCCTTCGGCATGGCGTGCATTCGCGTTGTTCGTCTTTATCTCAACCCCCACCTGCGACTTGGCAAGCTCCGCCTGCATATCCGCCGTGCCTTTCGATTTCTCCGTAAGTATCCTCTGCTCCTGAGCTTCCTGCTGCATCTTGTATGTCTGTTTCTCCTGATTGGCAATTTCTCTATCCGTCAACACCTGAACAAGCGCCTCAGGCAATATAACATCCTGAATATAGACGCCTTTTGTCTCGATTTTGTAATCCCGCAGCTTTCCTTCAATGTGCCTGAACGCCTCTTCCTGAACCAACTGCCTCGTCTCGATAAATCTTATCGCAGGCATGCTCTGAATCTTGTCTCTGAAGTGGTTCCCCACCGCCGACTGCAACACCTCGCTGACCAGGTTACTCATCGTCCCCACAATCGAGATAACCTTCGGCGCCTGCGTATCGGCTACGTGAATCTGGACCTGCAAATCAATCGTGAATACGAAACCTTCCCTGCTTTTTGCAACTATTGACTTCAAATGCTGGTCGAGCTTGTGCGCCTCTGAAACCGCTTCCGCCCAGTTCAGCGTCAGTATGCACGTCGGCACAATCTCCGCCTGATAGCAGTGCGGATTTATCGGGTACTTGCCCGTCCTTATCGGCTCTTCCCAAATCCCCCTGTGCCCCGGCTTAACCAATGTCCCGAACTTGAACTCCGCGCCTGAAGTATCTTCAGAAACCAGACCAACGTATGACTTAATGACGGCAACCTCGCCCTGCTCTATAACCAGCATCGGGACAAGCTCGACCGAAACCAAAAAGGGATTCAGGTTGTATGCCCCGTAAAGCAGCGGGTCGTGCTGGAGGCCAATTTTCCCGCCGTGGTCCAGAAACGCCTGAAAATCCTGATAATTATTGTGCAGCTCGTTCTTGCTGCCAAGCACTACCTCAATCAGTTGCGAATTGTCCGCCCCGTCCGCCTCCAGTTTCTCAATATCGGAAAAACCGCCTAACCGACCGGCGATACTCCCCGCAGGGAGCGGCTCACCTTCGTATGTCGTGAGTATGCCCACCATATCAATCGTGCCCCGGTCCTCGCGCGACCTCGGCTCAATCCTGACAACGTCCAACTGCTCCGGCATAAGCCCGAACGAACCCGCCGTCAAATCGCCTCTCCTGTCCGCCATTTCCTGCCAATCCGCTGATACCGGAATCCCGTATGTCTTGCTCTTGGTAATTACCAGAAACGCCACCGGATGAATCGGCACTAACGTCCCCGGAGGCAGCACCGGCCTTTGTACGCCTTTTTGTCCGTTGTTCTCTACGAAAAGCCGCAAATCCGTGAAATTGCAGAACTCATTTTTATATATCGCCGACTTTGCCCCAATCGGCAGCGCCTGACCAACCTGTGCTATCACAACGCCGATTTGTCCCGCTGTTATCTGTACCCACGGAAACTTTTTCACGCTGTATAAAATCCAGAATTTCCATCTCCAGCCGGGCATCAGCAAATCCGCCTGGTAGCCCGCCTCGCCGTTAAACGCAACCGGGTTATCCTCCTCAAGCTTTTTGATTGAAAATCGCTTCGTCACTAAACCAATTTCCGTCGGCCCGATTATGCGAAGCGACGGCAAAACCAATACCAACAAAACCAATATCCCCGCCCACACAATCAACTTCGTCAAGGTCAATCCCAACATCGCTTCTGCCAGAACCATAATCATTCTCCTTAATCCTCTTGTCTATCCCCCGTTCACTCGACTTCAAAGTATTGCACGCCTCCGTTGAGCCGGCAATTATAATTCACTTTCCCTCCATCCACAAGGCCGCACCGTCAAAACTCTTACCGGTTTGTATCCCTAATCAATAGACGCTCCTGCAAACCCTATATTCAAAAAATTTGATTTGTTGCCCTGTTCTCGCTAATATCCTGGCGATTACAGATGACCGATACTGCTGTCAAAACAAATGAAACGCCCCTCATTTTAGCCGTTGAAACCAGCGGGCGGATGGGCTCCATCGCGCTTGCAACAGGCCCCCAACTGCTTGGCATGCAGTCATTTACGGGCCAGACTTGTCTCGGCGCAGGCGCCAATACAGCCAAACAAGTAACAGAGCCGCTCGTCACGGCGAAGCGTGCCGAAGCCGGGCCGAGCCGTAGCCAGATGCGGCATAGTGCAGAGCTTTTCCCAGCCGTAACCATCCTGCTCGACCGCTTCGGCAAAAAGCCAAAACAAATCGAACACGTCTATATCTCAGTCGGCCCAGGCAGCTTCACAGGACTGCGCATCGCCGTCACATTCGCAAAGACAATGGCACTTGCCAACCAGGCAAAAATCGTCCCCGTCGATACCCTCGATTGTATTGCCGCCAACGTGATAAATTTCACCGCGGAGCACCCTGCTTCGCCGGAGGGCTACGAAGGGCAGGCAACGGAGACCGCAGAGAATAAACTGAAGTCAAATGAACGGCTGGCCGTGATTTTAGACGCCAAACGCAGCCAGTTCTTCATCGCCGTTTATGAAAATACGAGGGGCAAGCCACGAGTCACGAGCGACACAATCTGGCAGAAAATCCTGCCAGATTGTTTGATGACTGCCGAAGAATTCCTTGATAGATTCGCCGGCTGTGGAAGGCCCATCGCCCTGATTGGCGAGGGCCTGGTCTATTACAGAGACAAATTCAGCGACCCTGCTGTTCGTTTCCTCGATGAAAAATACTGGAATCCACACGCCGAAAAAGTCCACGAACTCGGCTGGCCTATGGCCCAAAAAACCCAATTCGCCAACCCCATAGTCCTTACGCCGAAATATCTGCGCCAGCCGGACGCCAAACTAAAGAACGCATAGCTGTGGAAGAATGGCAGTAAATGATTGGCCGATACGCAGAGGGCAACAACGATTACACAATCCCCGAATCATTCAGGGGACAAATCGCAGCGAAAACGAATGACCTGGCCAGCAGGTTCCCACTACACTAATACCACTACCGCCCTATCGCTTCGACCTTCTCAACCAAATTCCGCCGAGGCCCAGAAGCGCAATCGTCATCGGCTCGGGGACGTTGTACGAGACATAAATATCTGCGGTCTGACCCGCAAGGCCGCTGGCGAAGTAAAAAGCCGTTCCGTCACTGCTTATGGCAGGATGAAAGCTGTCGCCACCCAGGGTGTCAAACATCGACAAATGCGTGACATTACCAAAGGGGTCGTTCAGGGAGTTGCGTGTCGCTTCAAAAATTTGGCCCAGGTCATGATTGGCCCAGTAAATACTCAGTGCATCAGGCGAGAGAAACGGGCGGCCATCAAATCCTGCCGTATTAATCTCAGCCAAGTTTCTTATGTCGCCGAAAGGTGAATCTTTATCTGGGCGAGTGGCAATATACATATCCCAGCCACCTACCAGGGGCTCGTTGAAAACGATTGTCAATTCATCTGCGGACAACGATGGCACACAGATACTGCTGGGAAGACCCGATACTAGCGTACCTTGTGGCCAGGGGTCATTAACAGAGGCACGCTGGCTTACTTTTATTCGCCACGGGCCTGATTCTTCGTGATAATACATCCTCAAATTGTCAGGAGATACCCAAGGAGCAATAACGTGTCCAGAAGGTGAACTGAGGGCTTCGCTGACCGAGGTGAATGGGCCGGACGGCTGGCTGCGTCTTGCTTCAAAAATTCGGGCATTCTGGGACGAGGAGTAATACCGGGAGAAATACAGCGACAGGCCGTCATACGAAAGGTACGGCGTCCAGTCACCATATTGAGTGTTAATACCCGACTCCACCGGCACAGGGGTGGTCCAGTCAGCCAAAGCAGAACCAGTCAAAACGGCGGATAACACTAATGTTACACACATAATTAGATTTCTCATTGCTCTTCTCCTTAAAAAAGTGTGAATAATATGGGTTTGTTTTTTGCATTCAGATTTATCCGCTTGTGGCGGATTGATTCGAATAACAGAGGATTAGCGGAAAAGGCCAAACAGGGGGTGCTGCCGGCGCAGTATGAGCGCAGCCAAACGGCATTATGAACGGTTGCCCCAAGCGCCTTTCTAACCCTATTCAACGTCTCATCTTTTCTATTTCTTCTTCTACAGCGGAGAATTGCTGCACTAATACCACTTCCGCCTATCGCTTCGACCTTCTAAGCAAAACACCGCCGAGGCCCAGCAGTGCAATCGTCGCCGGCTCGGGGACAATCGGGGCGGTAGAAGTAATCCAAGTTGGCACATCCGTGCCAGTGCCGTTCAAGCCGAGAACGGCATTGTTGAGACCGGTGAGGTCGTGCGCGATTATGCCAGCGCCGTCGTCAAAATTCCAATATCCCGCTAGCCCAGCCGAACTTGGGTTAACCAAGCGATTATAATTGGCTGCAATTTCTGCATCTGTACGGGCCACGTTCCAAATGCGAACTTCATCAATAGCTCCTACAAAGAAGTTACTCAGCACCAGTGGATATGCATCCCAGTTGGCTCCAATTGTTAGCTCCTGAAAACAATTTGGTGATGGAGTTGCGGTGGAATCCCACTGAGCCAGTAAATTTCCGTTGTTGTATATACTGAGGTGCCCACCTGAAGACCTTACAGCCGCCACATGAGTCCAGGCATTAGCTGCTGGATAAAAGCCCGTAGAGTAAACATAATCTCCGTCCTGCGAATCTTCATAGGCCATTGAAACACCCTGTCCCCATGGTGAATTTAGAGGCGAGGTACAAAGATTTAGTGCCTGGTTGTCGGTTCCCGCGTCCTCGCCTCGGCAAACAATGTCAGCATATTCAACTGACAAATCTATAGTGGGGTATATCCACGCCTCGACGGTGAAAACTGGCAACTGGTATGCGCTGATGTACGGTGCATGGACATAGTCATTGCTACCATCAAACAGCAGAGCGCTGCCGGCCGTGTCTGCGAGAGCATAGTTCCAAAGACCTGCCGACATTGTGATACTTGTAATAACTAAAAGTGCTTTCCTCATTTCTCTTCTCCTTAAAAAAAGTGTGAATAATACGGGTTTGTTTTTTGCATTCGGATTTATCCGCTTGTGGCGGATTGATTCGAATAACAGAGGATTAGCGAGAAAGGCCAAACAAGGAATGCTGCCGGCGCAGTATGAGCGCAGCCAAACGGCATTATGAACGGCTGACTCAAAAGCCCTTTTACCTCTCTCCACCATCTCTTTTCCCTTCTTAATTGACAGCGGCCAATCCGCCTAAAGGCGCACAAACAGCACCTGTCTTAAGCAGATAAGGCCAAACTCACTCTCTGAAAGGTATGGCGTCCCCACCATTATCCATACGCCAATTATAGGACTCTACCATAATTTGCGGTAGATTGTCAATCCTAAAATGCATGGAAAAGGCCAAAAAATCCTGCAAAGAAGAGCGCGGCTGTCCACAAATAACCGATAAGGACACCGGCGTCGTTCTCGATGTCCGTGAATCACCTCTTCCTCCCAAATACGAACTGCCTCTGACAATGCCCAAAAAATATCATCAGTCACATCTGGAAAACTTTTTTGCGGCCGTATTGAGCGACGGAAAAATAAAACTTAACTGCCCTGCCGATATCGGATATGAAACCGCTGTCACAGTGCTAAAGGTCAACGATGCCGCACAAGCCGGGTGCAAACTCGACTTCAAAGGCGAAGAATTCATCGCCTGATAACCAAATCCGGCATTTTGAAACGTCTGAATGTGCGGAACCTCTTGAAATCGGCCGGCTTATACGTTAAATACTGCAGGAAAACCGAACAAAAATCATTATACGGAGACAAAAGAAATGAAAAACGTTGTATTGATTTCGATGGCAATTTTGCTCTTTGCGCCCGGCTGCTGCTCAAACAAAACCCAGAGCCAGACCTGCCCAAAGGGAAAACAAAAGACAATTAAAGCGGCCATCGTCACAGGCGGACACGACTTAGAAGAAAAAGAGTTTTTCCAGATGTTCGACTCGCTCAAAGGCATCGAATATACCCGCAAGCACCAGGCCGATGACAGTGAACTATTCGAAGACATCAACAACTGGCCCTACGACGTAATCGTCCTCTACAATATGAGCCAGAAAATCTCCCCGCACAGGCAGCAAAACTTCCTCAAGCTCCTCGATAAAGGCATCGGCGTCGTCGCCGTTCACCACTCCATTGCCGCCTTTCAGGACTGGCCCGAATATCGAAAAATAATCGGCGGCAAATACTTCCTCAGCGATGGCATCGAAAACGGCGTCCCTCACAAAAGAGGCGGCTACAAGGAGGGTCTGAACTTCACAATTCGCATTGAAGACAAAAACCACCCGATTACCCGAGGCCTGAATGATTTTGTCGTCTTTGATGAGACGTACAGATACTACTTCGTTGACCCGCCCAGCCGACCTATCCTCACCACTGATGCGCAGACAAGCGAAAAAGTAATCGGCTGGGTAAGCGCCTGCAAAAAAGCAAGGGTCTGCTACATCGAGCCAGGCCATGGCGCATCAACCTACGAAAACGAAAACTACCGCAAGCTGCTCTCCCAGGCCATCCGCTGGTCCGCAGGATGCGATTAACCTTTGACGGTCACAGCAAGAAACTGATGCAATTACGTCTATCTGCTCTTGACCGATAATTTTGCATCGGCCCAGTCGGCGTGGTCATAGTGCGTTCCGTCGCCCGCATCCCGGGACCCGTGACTTGAGCGATGAGTTACGATGGACAAACAACGAGTCACGAGCGACGGCCTGTCAAAGTGGCGGAAAGGTTATGGCTTATCGTGCCAAAAATGGTATCATACACCGCCAACATGCTCTCTTTGGCTGCGACTGACAGGATTTGAATATTACATAATTATCTGCTGAATAACAAGTTATACACCGCCGGCATTATCTCCGGCCAACTCGCAGATAAGCTGGTATCCGATTTGCTGCTTAGTTATGTATTAAACCGAAAAGTTTTGATACTGTTCTTTTTCAATAAATTAGGAGACAGGCAATTATGGCAGTAAAACAATTGACATTCGACGTCCAGGCGCGAGCCGCTCTGCTGGCCGGCGTGGAAAAACTCGCCGCTGCGGTGAAATCTACACTCGGCCCAAGAGGCAGAAACGCCATCATCGACAAATCCTGGGGGGGACCGACCGTCACCAAAGACGGCGTCACTGTCGCTGAAGAAATCGAACTGGTCGATAAAAACGAAAACCTCGGCGCCAAACTCGTCCGCGAAGCCGCAAGCAAAACCTCCAAAATCGCAGGCGACGGCACTACCACCGCCACGGTCCTGACCGAGGCAATGTTCAAGGAGGCGTACAGAAACCTCGCCGCAGGCGCCGACGCTATGGCCCTTAACCGCGGTATGCAGCAGGCCTCAAAGACCGTCGTCGATAAGCTAAAGACCCTCGCCAAGCCCATCGACATCAGCAAAAAGGACGACATCATCAACATCGCCTCGGTCTCGGCCAACAACGACATCGAAATCGGCAGAATTATGGCAGAGGCATTCCAGAAGGTCGGCAAAGACGGCGTCATCACCGTCGAGGAAGGAAAGGGACTCGAAACCGCAGTCGAATTCGTTGAGGGTATGCAGTTCGACCGGGGATTTCTCTCCCCGCACTTCGTAACCGACCCCGACAATATGGTCGCTGTCCTCGAAAAACCCTTCATTCTCATCTATGAAGACAAAATCAGCAGCGTCGCAAAACTTATCCCCCTGCTGGAAAAGGTCGCAAGAGCAAAACGACCGCTACTCATTATCGCGGAAGACGTCGAAAGCGAGGCATTGGCGACGTTAGTCGTCAACAAACTAAAAGGCATCATCCAGTGCGCAGCGGTAAAAGCCCCCGGCTACGGCGACAGGCGCAAGGCAATGCTCGAAGATATCGCTATAATCTCAGGCGGCGAGCCAATTTTCAAAGACCTCGGCATCGAGCTTGAAAACATCAGCGTTAAGCAATTAGGCCAGGCAAAAAAAATCACCATCGACAACGACAACACCATTATTGTCGAAGGCGCAGGCACCGACGATGCAATCAAGGGCAGAATCAAACAAATCCAGGACGAAATTGAAAAAACCACCTCCGACTACGACAGAGAAAAACTCCAGGAACGCCTGGCGAAACTCACAGGCGGTGTCGCGCAAGTCAACGTCGGCGCCGCAAGCGAAGCTGAGATGAAAGAAAGAAAGGCGCGCATCGAAGACGCACTTCACGCAACACGCGCCGCAATCGAGGAAGGCATCGTCCCAGGCGGCGGCGTCGCGCTTATCCGCTGCATCGACGCCGTCAGGCAATTGAAACTCTCCGGCGATGAACAAACCGGCGCTAATATCGTCGCAAAAGCACTCCCCACTCCCTGCTACTGGATTGCGGCAAACGCCGGCGCTACCGCAAACCTTGTTGTCAACAAGGTCTCCCAGGGCAAAGGCGGCTTCGGCTACAACGCCGACACCGATACCTATCAGGACCTGCTCGCAGCAGGAGTCGTTGACCCCGTCAAGGTAACTCGCATCGCCCTCCAAAACGCCGTCAGTATCGCCGGCCTGTTACTCACCACCGACTGCGTCATCAGCGAGAAACCAAAAGAAAAGAAAGACCAACACCCAGGCCATCCCCATCCGGGTATGGGCGGCGGCATGGGCGGTATGGGCGGTATGGGTGATATGGACATGGAGTAAAGGAAACCCCTGCATGCAAGCAAAAATTAACAACGCGCTTCTGCCCATCACCCGACCGGTTACCCCCCAGGCCTGTCCTAGCGGGTACTGGGGTCTCTCCATCCTTATTGTCCTCCTCGCCCTGGCCGGTTGTGCCATTCCACTGCATAAAAAGGCATCATCTGCCGCTGGGCCTCGTGCCAAGCAGCAGGAGTGGTTCCGCGATGCAAAGTTCGGCCTGTTTATCCACTGGGGCGTCTATTCCGTACCGGCAGGCGAATGGAACGGCAAAAAAACGCCGGGACTGAGCGAATGGATTATGAACGAGGCGAAACTGACCGTCCCCGAATATGAAAAACTCGCCGGCGATTTCAACCCCACAGAGTACGACGCCGCTGAATGGGTGCGCATTGCAAAAAACGCCGGTATGAAATACATCACCATCGCCAGTAAACATCACGATGGCTTCGCACTGTGGGACTCAAACGTAAGCGACTGGGACATAGTCGATAAAACGCCATATAAAAAAGACGTCCTCAAAATGCTCTCGGACGAATGCCAAAAACAGGATATGCCCCTTTTCTTTTACCACTCCCACCTCGACTGGCATCACCCGGATTATTTCCCGCGCGGCTCCACAGGCCAGTTCACAGGCAGGCCTGAATCGGGCGATTTCAACAAATACATCGACTATATGAATTCTCAAATCGCGGAACTGTGCTCCGGCAGATACGGCAAAATCGCCGGCTTCTGGTTCGACGGCTGGTGGGACCAGCAAACCAAAAAACCAGGCAAAGAAACCCGCGTTGACTGGCGCCTCAAGGAGACATACGACCTGATTCACCGGCTCCAGCCACAGGCCCTTATCGGCAACAACCATCACGAAGCACCCTTTGAGGGCGAGGACTTCCAGATGTTTGAACGCGGCGTCCCAGGCCAGGATAAATACAGCAAGGCAAACTTCGTATCAACCCTGCCGCTCGAAACCTGCGACACTATCAACAACTCCTGGGGCTACAACAAATCCGACAGAAACTTCAAAAGCGCAAAGCAGTTGATTCGCTACTTAGTTATGACCGCCGGCTACAACGCAAACTTCCTGCTCGATGTCGGCCCTATGCCCAGCGGCAAAATCCAGCCGGAATTCGTCCAGCGCCTTGAAGAAATCGGCAAATGGATGAAACAAAACGGCCAGACCATTCACGGCACTCGCGGCGGCCCAGTCCCGCCCCAAACCTGGGGCGTCACCACCCAAAAAGCCGGCACCGTCTATGTCCATATCTTCAAACGCCCGGAAAACGGCAAACTCGAACTGCCCGAAACGAACACCCTCAAAGTCAAAAACGTCCGGACGTTCGCCGGCAAAGCCAAAGTCGCCTTTACCAAAAACGGCAATATAGTCCTCGACCTGAAAAATATCCCCGAGGACCCGATTGATACCATCGTTGTTCTGAAACTTGATAGTCCAAACACTGAACCAAATATATAGGAGACAGTTTATGAAACTCAGACCACTTGATGACAGAGTCGTAATAAAACCTTCCCAGGCCGAAGAAAAAACCGCAGGCGGCATCATCATCCCCGACACCGCCAAGGAAAAACCACAAATGGGCAAGATAGTCGCCGCCGGCCCGGGCAAAATACTCGACGACGGCAAACGCTCCCCAATGACCGTGAAAAAAGGCAACGAAGTCATCTACGGCAAATACATCGGCAGCGACGTCGAAATAGACGGCGAAAAATACGTCATCCTCAGTGAAAAAGATGTCCTGGGAATAGTGGAGAAATAAAAACCGTAAATACCGACAAACGCAATTTTAATTGTGAGAGGTAATACCAATGGCAAAACAAATGATGTTTGACGATGTGGCAAGAACGCATCTCAAAGAGGGGCTTAGTCAACTGGCTAACGCCGTAAAAGTCACGCTGGGGCCGACGGGCAGAAACGTCATCCTTCAGCGCTCCTGGGGAGGCCCAAAGGTCACAAAGGACGGTGTCTCCGTCTCCAAGGAAATCGAGCTGCCGGAACCATTTAAAAATATGGGGGCAAAACTGGCCAACCAGGTCGCAAGCAAAACATCAGACGTTGTAGGCGACGGCACTACCACTTCCACAGTCCTGGCCGAGGCAATCTACACCGAGGGCCTGCGCCATGTCACCGCAGGCGCCAATCCCATCGCCATCCAGCGCGGTATATCAAAGGCAACGGACGTCGTCAGTAAATTCGTCAAGTCCATAGCCGTCCCCGTCAAAGGCCACGATGACATCGCCAAAGTAGCGACCATCAGCGCCAACAATAATCCCCAGGTCGGCCAGCTTCTTGCCGACGCGATGGATAAGGTCGGCAAAGAGGGCGTCATCGAAATCGAAGAAGGAAAGGGCACCGAAAACGAGGTCGAGGTCGTCAAAGGTATGCAGTTCGACCGCGGCTATATCTCCCCCTACTTTATGACCAACGCCGAAACCCTCGAATGCGTCCTCGAAGACGCCTATATCCTCCTGTACGAAAAGAAACTCTCGAACGTCCGCGAAATTATCCCCCTGCTGGAAAAAATCGCACAGATCGGAAGACCCCTGCTGGTCGTCGCCGAGGAAGTCGAAGGCGAAGCGCTCGCCGCTATGGTCATCAACCGCCTCCAGGGCATCCTCAAAATCTGCACCGTCAAAGCGCCTGGCTTCGGCGACCGCAGAAAGGCAATGCTCCAGGATATATCTATCATCACAGGCGGACAGGTCATCACTGAAGACCTCGGCATTAAAATCGAAAGTATTGAGCTTTCCCAGCTTGGCCAAGCCAAAAAAATCGTCATCGACAAGGACAAATCCACCATCATCGAAGGCGCAGGCAAAAAGAAAGATATCGACGCACGATGCGACCAGATTCGCAGCCAAATCGAAAAAACAACAAGCGACTACGACCGCGAAAAACTCCAGGAACGCCTGGCCAAACTGACAGGCGGCGTCGCTATCGTTAAGGCAGGTGCTGCGACTGAAACCGAAATGAAGGAAAAAAAGGACCTCCTCGAAGACGCACTGCACGCAACCCGCGCAGCGACCGAAGAAGGTGTCGTCCCCGGCGGCGGTATCGCTTTTCTCCGCGCAATCGAAGAGGTCGAAAAGGCAATGGCCAAGACAAGAGGCGAAGAAAAAATCGGCTTCGACATCGTCATCAATGCGCTCAAAAAACCTACTATGCAGATAGCCGAAAACTCAGGCGAGCCGGGAGATGTCATCGTCGCCAACATCCTCGAACGTCTCCCGAAGGAAAAGAATATCGGGTATAACGCCAATACCGGCGAGCTTGTCGATATGTTCAAGGCGGGCATCATCGACCCAGCCAAGGTCGTTCGCACGGCCCTCGAAACAGCCGCGTCGGTCGCCGGCCTGATGCTGACCACCAATGTCCTGATTACCGACTTAAAAGATGACGACAAAGATAAAGAACCCATCCCCGGCTCTGTAAGATGACCTGATGGCGTGGAACGCCAATAGGAAATGAACGGTTGGCCCCCGGCTTTATGCCGGGGGTTGTGCCAGCTCACCGGTCGATAAAATTATGCCTAAACGCGACTATTATGAAGTCCTCGGCGTCGCCAAAAACGCCTCGCCGGATGAAATAAAACGCGCATACCGCAGAATGGCGATTAAATATCACCCCGACAAAAACCCCGACAATAAAAAAGAAGCCGAAGCCAAATTCAAGGAATGCGCCGAGGCATACGAAGTCCTTTCCGACCCGGAAAAAAAACAGCGTTATGACCAGTTCGGACACGACGGCCTGCGCGGCGTGGGTATGCGCGACTACACCCATATGAGATGGCAGGACATCGGCTCCATATTCGAAGACATCTTCGGATTCGGCGACGTCGGCGACCTCTTCGGTATGGGCGGCCGCAGAACCGCAGCTCGCCGCGGCCCCACTCGCGGCTATGACCTCGAAACCGCCGTTGAGCTTGCTTTAGACGAGGTTGCAAAAGGCACTGAAAAAACCATCGAATTCACCCGCCAGGACCTCTGCCCCGATTGCTCCGGCACCGGAGCCGAACGCGGGACACACCTCGGCAAATGCCCAACCTGCGGCGGCGCTGGACACGTCGCTCGAGGAGGCGGTTTCTTCCAAATGGTCTCCACCTGCCCGCAATGCAAAGGTCACGGTGAAATCATAACCAGCCCCTGCAAGAATTGCCGAGGAGTCGGACACGTCCCCAAAAAGAGAATAGTCAATATCAAAATTCCCGCCGGCGTACACGAAGGTCAGGCCGTCCGCGTCGCAGACGAGGGCGAACCGGGCAAATTCGGCGGACCAAGAGGCGACCTCTACTGCTACGTCAAAATCAAACCCCACGAATTCCTCGAACGCGACGGCAATAACCTCGTCGCCGTTGTACCCATAAGCTTCACTGAAGCCGCACTCGGCGCTACTATCGATGTACCCAGCTTAAACGGAGCAAAACAGCTTAAAATACCCCCCGGAACACAATTCGGCAGCGTCTTCAGAATAAAAGGTCAGGGTCTGCCCGACATCAGAACAAGAAGAACAGGCGACCAGCTTGTCCATATAATCGTTGAAATACCCACAAAGCTGACCGATAAACAGGATGAGCTGCTCCGTGAATTTGCAAAAACGGAAAGCAAAAGTGTATTCCCACAAACCACAGGATTCGTTGAAAAACTTAAAAGATATTTCGGTAACAACCGATGAGCGAACAAAAAGAAGAAAAACCGACAAAAAAGAAAGATAAACACGAGCTGGAAGAGCTTCACAAACGCCTGGATGACCTGCAAAAAGAAAAAGACGACATCTTCGCTAAGCTCCAGCGTGTCGCCGCCGACTATGACAACTACCAGAAACGCACCGCCAGGCAAATCGCCGACAATATTGCCTATGAAAAAGAAAAAATCATAAAAGCGCTTCTATCTGTGCTGGACAACTTTGAGCGAATCCTGCAAAACACACAATCTTCCGCAAATGCAGAGCCGCTTACAAAAGGCATCCGCATAATCTATGACCAGATGCTGGCCATCCTTACATCCCACGGCGTCGAGCAAATAAAAGCAGGCGGCGAAAAATTCGACCCCGTCCTCCACGAGGCAATAACGCAACTAACCCAGCCCGACAAGCACGACAACCTCATTCTTGAAGAATTACAGAAGGGCTACAAGCTGAACGGCAGAGTCATCCGACCCGCCAGGGTCGTCGTCAATAAACTGCCCGCAGCGCCCCTGCCCCCGTCGCCCCCAACACCCGAACAACCCCCTGCCATCGAACCCGAAACAACAGATACACAGTAACGACTATGCCGACTTACGAATATAAATGCGAACATTGCGGATACGGCTTTGAGCAACTCCAGAGCATTACCGCACGCTCTTTACGCAAATGCCCAAGGTGCCGTAAAAACGGCTTGAAACGCCTCATCGGAATGGGAGCAGGCATTATCTTCAAAGGCGCCGGCTTCTACGCAACCGACTACCGCTCGCCTTCGTACCAAAGCGGCGAAAAAAAGGAAAAAGCCCCCGCCAAGCCCGCGGGTGAGACAAAACCATCCGCGGATAAAACCACGGGCACAAAACCCGATTCAAAAACCAAAAAGAAATAAAAGTGAAGCGGCTTATCATTTCCGTTTTCCTGCCTGCTCTTCTGAGCATATCCGCTTTTGCGGCGCAACTCGGCTCCTGCCGGGACGTGAACTTCATCGCCGACATTGACGGCTCGACACAGCAGTATGTCCTGCGTCTTCCCCCCGATTTCAACGAGTCCCAGCCGCACCATTTACTCGTCGGCCTGCACGGCCACGGCGCCGACCGCTGGCAGTATGCACAGGCCGCTGAATGGCCCGAAATCGTGGCTGCACGGGATGTTGCGGCAAAATACCAAATGATTCTCGCCAGCCCCGACTATCGCGCAAAAACCTCCTGGATGGGACCCAAAGCCGAGGCCGACGTTGTTCAGATAATAAACAACCTGAAAAAGCAGCATAAGATTGACAAGGTCTTTATCTGCGGGGCCTCAATGGGCGGTACGGGCGCCCTGACTTTTGCCGTGCTTCATCCTGATATGGTCGATGGCGTAATATCAATGAACGGGACAGCCAACCTTCTCGAATATGAGAACTTTCAGGACACTATCAGCGCCTCATTCGACGGCACAAAGGCCGAGATTCCGCACGAGTACAAGAAGCGAAGCGCCGAATACTGGCCCGAACGATTTACGATGCCGGTGGGTATTACTACAAGCGGCCGCGATGACGTTGTCCCCTCGCAGAGCGTTCGCCGATTAGCTGACGTACTCAAAAAGATGAACCGGCCCGTTATGATTATTTACCGCGAGCAGGAAGGACACCGAACCAGTTATGAAGATGCCGAAGCCATTCTCAAGTTTGTCATTGAATCCGCAGAAATCCCGCCGTCAAAATAATGTCGCACCGTTCGCCGGCCTTGCTCCTGTCACTTCACAAGCCCGGCTATCTGTTTGAACATCGGATGCTCGGCCGTGCGCAGCAGCTCAAACAACGCTGTCTCTGTCGAACTGATATTACCCCCGCTCGCTGCGATTCTCGACAGTCCAATCTGCTTGTTTTCCTCTGTTCGTGACGACACCGCATCGGCAATCACATTAACCTGATAGCCGCTGCGCAATAAATCAGCCGCTGTCTGATACATACATACGTGCGCCTCTATCCCGCATAAAAGCGCTTTTCCCCGTCCCAGCGCACGCAGCCGCTCAATAAACTCTCCGCACCCGCAGCAACTGAACCTCGCCTTGTCTATCGGCTTTTCCTGCGTCAATAGTTCCGCTATCTCCGGCACCGTAGGCCCAAGCGCAGACGGAACCTGCTGACACCACAATATCGGGATATTCAGAATCTGACAGGCCTGAATGAGAATCCGGATATTCTTGAATAGCAACTCCTTCTCGTGCATCAACTGCGCAAGCTTACCCTGCACATCGACAACGACCAGAACGGTGTTTTTTATTTCGAGCATCCGAGATGATTTTCTATTTTCAATTTTCTATCTACTATTTGTCAGCAATTAACACCGTCATTTTAATCGGCGGCTGTGACGACTATCGTCAAACGAACGCCTCCGCCCGGCTGCTGAACTACGCCGGCCTTTGCCGACTTTTCGCCCGATGTTAAAACGGGTTTTGGAATGTTGATTAAGCCAATGTTCCTTTCGGTCGTAATTGCCAGGATTTCTTTGCCAGGCAGCATACGGTCTATATTATTCAAGACCGAAAAATCCTTTGCAAGTCGAATACGCTCCTTGATACTTCGCTCATTCACTATTCGCCCAACCTGCCCGGCGCCGACGTCCTCAATGGTTACATACTCTGCTTTGCCGTCAAAAACAAGCAGTGTCGCAGTATCCAACCGCGTCCATACGGTCTCTATTTCGCCAAGCAGTGTATTTAAACCGCTAACCGCGCATTGAACACTGTACATATTGCCCCCAATCGGGTCCTTTGTCACGCTGTACTGCAATCCGTTTGTCTCTATCGCCTTGTTTATGAACGCATCAACCGCAACCAGGTCCCTGGTAACAAGCACAAGCTGACCCTCGAACGGCTCGACCTTCATTGTACTTCCCGCAGACCCTGCTATCTGCTGCAATTTTACCGCCTTGCCCGTACTTTTTTGCCACGTCTCGCTGACGGTACTCCTGTCCGCCCCTGGCTGTGACGCAACAATCGTGTAAATAACGCCCGCCAATACCGCCACAAGTGCAATCATCGCCGCTGCTGCTAATAGTCGCCGCGCCATTAAATGCCTGCCGCCTTTTCTTATCTCGACAATCTCCTGCCCTTCAGCCGTCTCTGTCCCCATCCGAATGCGAGTCATTATTCGCTCAGCCATTCCCGCAGGCGCCCTTGCCACAGGCACAGACCCAACAAGCAGCTTGCACGCTTTAAGGGCACCAAGACGAGCCGCTATCTTCGCATCATGCAAGATAAGACGCTCCACTTCTGTCTGCTCCCTCGGCGTAAGCTCCCCGTCAACAAAACTGTTCAGTAACTCATCTATTTTATCCATACTCATCTGTCCTTCGCCGCTCATCTTGTAAGGGCCTCCAACATCTCCCTCAAACCGTTTCTTGCCCTGCTCAGCCGGCTCTTCACCGTTCCAAGCTCCACTTCCAGAATTTCAGCAATCTGAGCGTAATCCATACCCTCGATATCACGCAGCACAATCACCGCCCTATATGTCTCATCCAATTTCATCAGCAACTTTATAACCAGCTCGCACAACTCCTTGTTCTCCGCCACATCCGCCGGGACTGGCTCACGCCGGTCGTACAAATACTCCTTCAACGCCGCCCCAGCACCATTTGCCAATCCCACTTCCTCAGCATCCAGCGAGCCGAACGCCACGCGTGCCTTTCTCTGGCAGTAATTCAGCGTCAGGTTCACGGCTATCCTGAATACCCAGGTATATAAGCTGCTCTGCTGCCGGAACTTTCCTATATTCTCTATTACTTTGACAAACGTATCCTGCGTTAGTTCCGCCGCATCATCCCGATTCCCGCACATCTTCAGTATGACGTTGTATATCCGGTCCTGATATTTGACTATCAGCCGTTCCATCGCCGCACTATCCCCTTGCCTGCACCGCTCCACCAGCACAGCATCATCGAACTCTATTTTTGCAGTCCCAGGCACCGGATTATCCCCTGTCAAACATCAAGAACACCGTAAACTACGCAAAAATAAACCCTTGCACACCCGCGCCATAATCCCAAATCGACCCCACACCGTCAATCTCTTTAACTCGTCTCGGTCAGCCCGACGTTCGATGCCGCAAAATGTCTCTATCACTGATTTACTTCTTTGATAAGAAAGGAAAAAAATAGTAACATACCTCTTGGCTTGTGGCATTCTGTAATTATAAGAAGTGCTGGAGATATAGATGTTCCGACATGTACTTTGTTCGTACCCTTATCGGTGCGACCTGAAACATATGTCCTTCTTTCCGCCGCTCGGCCTCGAATACATCGCTGCGGTGGTTGAGCCGCACGCTTCGGCCCTCGATGTCGTCGATATGCGTAAGGAAACCGGCCGAACAAAGGACTTCCTGCGCCCCGAAACCGACCTCGTCTGCTTCTCCGTAAACTGGGATAGCGACCCCGAATTCGTCCGCGAAGAGATATGTTCCGTCGGCTCCGGGCCATCTGTCATCATCGGCGGTCGCCACGCCACCGAAGACCCCGAACTTTGGCTTTCCCAATGCCCAAACGTAAACATAGTCGTTCGCAGCGACGGCGAAGAAGCAATAGAAGATATCTGCCGGGGCCTGCCGCTCGAAACAATCGCCGGTATTAGTTTCCGCAGGGATGGCCACATATTTCACAACCCGGTCCGTAAACTCGGTCCCGTCAGCGACTGCCTCCACCCCAACCGCTCACGACGCCGGTATAACTATGAAATGGCCTTCGAGGGCATAAACACCGGAGTCACGATTGATACTATGTCTTCCTCTCGGGGCTGTCCCTTTAACTGCACCTTCTGCTCTTTCAGCCGGAATCCCTGGGGCGGCAAAAGAAATTGGTCGGCTCGCTCCCCGCAATCCGTCGTGGACGAGCTTGCCCAAATCCAGGCACCCATTGTCGGCTTTACCGATGACCTGTTCACCTTTGATATGGACCGCGTAGAACAAATTTGCGACCTGATTATGACCAAAGGCATCCGCAAAAAGTATATCATCAACGCCCGACTGGAAATCGCCCGCCACCCAAAAATCCTGCGGAAAATGGAGCAAGCCGGCTTTGCTCTGCTTCTGCTCGGCATCGAATCCGTCTGCGACAGAACGCTTCGTTCTATGGGAAAGGGTTTCGACACCGCTCGAATCCGCGAATACTTTAAGATCCTGCGAAACAGCTCTATGTTCCTCCACGGCTACTTCATCCTCGGCAACATCGGCGAGACCGAGCAGGAAATGCTCCAGATTCCCGGTTTCGCGCACGAATTGGGCGTAGATACACTCGGCCTTTCAACCCTCCGTGTCACACCTCATTCGGGACTCGAAGAGCTCGTCGCCAACACCCCCGGCTACCACATCGCACCAGGCGGCAAGGTCTATTCCGACCATTGCTCCGCCAAGAGAATCAGACAGCTCCGCCGCCGTATTGTTAAAGAATTTTATTCCGTCGGCCAGCTCCTCCGACTCCTGCGCAAAGCCCTACGCAACGGCGCCCTACGCATCATCCCTCGCCTGCTTCTTCGCCTGCCGAAAACTGTGTTTCTTCTGACTAAACATTCCCACAAACATCACCAGGATACCGTTTCGCCGACATAAAATATCAGACCCCGACTCTTCCGCCCTCTGCGTTGGGCTGCAATTTTCTCGCCGTCGTCTGTCCTCATCGGCATTTTCCACGTAAAAACAGCCGGGGCCTGCACTTTCGTACAGGCCCCGGATTGATGCTTTCACAAAATCAATGTCACGATGCAATCTTAGAAACCCGTCGGCCACAGCGCCGACTCCATCCAGTCCTGCGCCAATATCGCAAGGTCCTTGAGGTTGACCCTCTTTGAACCCTGTGCATCCGGACTATAAATGTCGGAATAGATATACGGCACTGGTATCGGATAGTAGTTCGGCGTAGTCACACCCGCAATGTACATAACCTCTTCCTCTGAAAGCTGCCGGTCATAAACACGCACATCATCAAGGTATCCATGGAACGGCCGCTGAATACTTATCGGCGTAGGAGGATTCGAAACCGAATTGCCTTCCTCTTGCTGTGCGCCGAGTGACCAGTTCGGGTCAGCCCACTGAACTGGGTGCCTCGTCTGGTTGTATGGAATCTCGTTTATGTCGTTCTGGCCATTCTGACGCCCGTCGATGTACAGTCGCATGATACCACCGTTCATATCCGGGAACTGCTGGTACGTCTCCGCAATGTGATACCACCTGTTCAGGTCAAGTTTGTTGGACGACACGATAACACCGCTGCTGTGCGCCACACAGTGAACCTGTCTTTCGAGGGACGGCACAAAACCGAATTCAACCTTCTGGTAACTTTCGCCCTTGGCGACCATATCTCCCCAGCCGCCCGTCTCAGTTGACAGCTCTTTCTGGTTTGCCCAGAAGACAATGCTGAATGACTTACCTGCAAAGTTGCCATCCTGACCCCACGTGCCGCACAACACAACGTCATTGGTGTCGGCTTGTGGGAAATACGCCACGTAACCGGAGCGGCTGGAATCGTAAACAAACGTCGGATTATTCACCTCAACACCGTTGCCTGCTGCGCCTACTCTGCCGTTTGCGTCATTGGCCCAAGTTTGCTCAAACTGATACCGGACCAGCATATTCGGGTCATTACCCGCTACCGGCACAGGCGCTCCTGTTATGCGGTCGGCCATTAGCCAAGCGGTCGAAAGAACGTCAACGTCCAGCCAGTTAACATCGCAGTTGCCGCTAAGGTCGCCCAACTGCCTGTATCCCGGCTTGCCGACGCATCTCGGCGGATACAACCTGATGTTGTCAAACCACACCGTACCTTCGCCGCCGTTCGGATTGGTCTCGTTGCACCTCACGCCGGAGCCGATATACAGATACTTGACGCTTGCAAGATTGACATCCGCATCACTGAAGTCACGCAAATCGATGTTCCACTCGTCCCACGTCGTCTTCGTCTGAGCGATTGGGTCGTCATGCATCACAATCGCCATATTGCCGTCCGTGCTTTCCACTGCCACGTACAACCTGTCGTAGGTCTCATCGGCATCGTTCGTGGCCACGCCTCTGTACGACAAAGCCAAAGCCCTCAAAGTTGTGCTCGCGTCCCCGTATGTCCAGTTTGTCCCGCTGGCATACTCGAATCTGCCCTCTGAGAAGTAACTTAAGCCCAGATTGCCGCCGTACTCGTTTTGTCGGTCGTTGTTGTCGTACTCGAATCGCATCCCGCGACCCGTCTGACCACCGGTATCGGAGTATAGTATCGCGCCGCTGCCATACAGTGAGCAGGAGAAGTCAATCGTGTTGTCCTTCCAGCGTGCACGCAGGTCATCATCATTGTTGTCGTTTGCAAATTCATCCACAACACGATATGCGCCTACTGTAAACGTCCAGGTATCGCCGGGCCACAAGCACGGGTCTGGCCCTGCCGTATTGACCTCGTCAATACGCCAGTAATACTTCTTGCCAAGCTCAAGAGCGGTCACTAAGTAGCTTGTCGCCGTCTGTGTACCCTTGTACTGCGGACTCGCCGGCGTCGCCAGATTAACTTCGTTAAAGTTGGTGCCGAAGTACACCCTATGCCCATTCGTGTCCGCAGCATAGAAGCCCCGGTCCCAGGTAAGCGTTCCCTCCAACGGCGCACCGGCGTTTATGCCAAGCGTCGCATTATTCGCAGGATTCGGATTGCTGGCCTTGCCGCCCACAGTCCTGAACGCCTGCACTAAGCTTTTGTACGTCCACTGTATCGGTCCAACGTTGGCGTCGTTGACCTCGATAACGCACCACCAGTAAAGCGTGTCGAGCTTCAGAGCCCCGCCCGGATACGATGCCGCTATCGAGAAGTAATTGGCATCCTGAGCGCCTACGATGTGCCCAAACTGTGTGCCGGTCGCGTAATTCAGATTCGCGCCATCAACGTATGTCTTATTGGTGTGAAGGAACAAGTGATGACCGTTGCCCTTCTGGGCATTTGGCAAGCCCTTATACAATCCGCCGTACTTGACGTAATCGCCCGGCTTCCACGTAAGGACAGTGCCCGCCGGGTCAACATCCACCGTGTAAGGCGCCGGGTCAAGGTCGTATGCCTCACCTGCCCCGGCAAGATAAGCCGTTACCGTCGTTCTGCCCGGATTACGCCAGTCGTAATCCGTTATCAGCCGTGCCTTCTCAGGAGTGACAATGCTGCCGGTGTTCATATCTCCGACGCCGTAAGCGGTGAGCCAGCCACATGGGTCATGATAGGTCTGAATCGGGTTCCTCCAGTCGCCCCACCAGTTGCCGCCACCCACTATCAGCGTCCCTCCCCTGATATCCATCCAACCCTTGGGACTCTCCTCGTAGTACACCTCGCCCGCGCAGTTCATGACTGTCAGACGCATAAAGAACATTCCGCAGTCAATCACGCCGCCGTCAAGGTGTACGCGGCAGTCACCGTACTGAAGACCACCGGAGCCGCTACAGTCGTCGCCTCTGGCAATCTCAAGCCAGTTCTCTGCCATAGTATCGCTGGGCGTGCAGATAATCGAGCCGCCTGTCATTGTCAGATAGCCCAGGTTCTTGTAACCAACCCACAGCTTTGCGGGCCTGAACGTACCGCCCTGAATTGTCAGGTGTCCGACAATATTGGACTCGCTGCCGCTGGTTCCTATTATGGATGAACCCTGAACCGCAAGAGTACCGCTGACAATGGTCAGTTTTGGCTCAAGTGATGCTTCGAGGCTATTGCGGCTGATTAACAGGGAAGCCAATGGGAAGTTCAAGTCGTTTCTAATAACCGGCCAGCACGGGTCTCTAATATCCCTTGCTGCGTCGCCTATGGCGACGCTGTCACCCGCCGCCCCTGTGGTCACACCAGGGACGCCATTGGGGTCCCAGTTGTTGACCTCAAACCAGTTGTAATCCGGGGCCGCGCCGGCATCCCATGTATACGCCTGCGCACCGAACGTACTGCCAGCCAGCCCTAACAGCAAAACAAAGGAAATCAAACCTACAAATTTTCTGTACATATTACTCCTCCTTAATTTAATGAAGTTACAAAAAGATTTGTCCCGGCAATCGCTAAGACATAGGTTTATCCAAACACATATTTGGAACTATACGCATTTGTCTTTCCACTACTGGCGCAGCGTCTCTAAGCGTGGTAACGCCTCTTCACTGCTGAACCCTTCTCCAAATTGGCACAAAACTTCTTCTTAGCGGCATTGCTGCCAACAATTACTTTTTTTGCCACATTTGACGTTTTTTGTCAAGTGTAATATTACACGTGATTACCCGTTTTGGCGCGGATTTTGCAGAAAGGCCTCCTTGTGATTGTTTAACACGGTTTTTTGAAAGATTTGCCAGACAAGAACAAGGAGGTGTAAAAATGTTA
>Ga0315274_10000565_pt1 | contig 57654 bp, 45 predicted proteins | sample YL17G02_20_MG_FD_203700 | JGI IMG/M metagenome (GOLD analysis project Ga0315274, IMG submission 203700) | Sediment microbial communities from Yellowstone Lake, YNP, Wyoming, USA - YL17G02_20 | ecosystem: Environmental > Aquatic > Freshwater > Lake > Sediment | place: USA: Wyoming | collected...
CCGGAGAACCCTACAGGCGAGAAGGGCAAAGGCGGAATGGCAAAGGTCGGCGAGGGGACGGCATCGGCCGCTGCGTCACAGCTTGGGCAGGGCTGGAAGGTGAATCCCTATGTTCATATCAAGCCGAACCAGACGTTTGTGCTGGCCGACATAAACGGCTGCGGCGCAATCCAGCATATCTGGATGACGCCGGCCGGAAACGACCGCCTGAATATATTACGAATCTACTGGGACGGCGAAGAGACCCCTTCGGTGGAGTGCCCCCTTGGGGACTTTTTTGCCTGCGGCATGGGCGAGTATGCACAGGTTGTATCACTGCCAGTTTGTGTTAATCCGAAGAGCGGTTTCAACTGCTACTGGGCGATGCCTTTCAGGAAAAGCTGCAAAATGACAGTGACCAACCTGGACAAAAATCAGATGACGTTATATTACCAGATTGATTATTGCCTTGCCGACGTTACCGAAACGGCTGCCTATTTCCACGCTCAGTTTCGAAGGGTAAATCCACTCGCTTTCAAAGAGGTTTATACCATTGTTGACGGCATCGTCGGGAAAGGGCATTACGTGGGGACGTATATGACCTGGGGCGCCAACAGCGCCGGGTGGTGGGGTGAGGGCGAGATAAAATTCTATATGGATGGGGACACTGAATTTCCGACAATCTGCGGAACTGGGACCGAGGATTATTTCTGCGGCTCATACGGATTTGACAACCCCAAGGGCGGCGGGTATCAGACATTCAGCGGCCCATATACGGGTATGCCGCAGGTAATCAACCCAAAGGGGAAGCCGGTAAGAAAGACGAAGGTCTTCGAGGACGGCAAATTCATCGAAGAGAGAACGATTCTCAATCCAAAGGACCAGCCGAGATTCTCTTTATATCGCTGGCACATAATGGACCCGATAAGGTTTGAACAAGACCTGAGGGTTACTATGCAGGCACTTGGCTGGCAGGATGGCGGCAAATACCTGCCGCTACAGGACGATATCTCGTCAGTTGCCTTTTGGTATCAGACCGAACCGCACAGACCTTTCCCAGGACTCCCGTCCCGGGAACAGTTGAAGATTGCGAAGTAATCCGCTTACCTTGATTTAAGATTCGATAGAATCATTTACTTACTTTCTGCAGCGACCGTGTATTCGCGGCCGCTGATATTGTCGGATACTTTCGTTCCGGGCTGGAATTCGATATTAAAATCTTCTTTTCTTAGTCCATCGTTGACAACAATTTTGCCGGTTACTTGAAATCCGTCGGCCCTTTGACTGCCAGCACTTTGAATAATTCCGCTGCTGGGGAACCATATTCCATTTGCGACAGGCGCAAGCGACTGGACTTCAACGGCAAATGCAAGTTTGATACCGGCAGGTCCGGCATTGAAATATTCATATTTGACGGGGGTATAATTATGGTTTACCGAAAAATATATACGGATGCAAAGAAGTTTGCTGTATTCCTGAAGCAGGTCAACGCAAATTGTATTGAAATCATTGACTTTTTCTATGGAACTTCCCATGCGGACCATATCTTTTCGCCGCAGGAGTGTAGAAAGCAGTACGCCTTCCGGGCCAAGTTCCAAGCGAAATACCGAAAATCCTATCGGGGTCAGAAGGAGTTCTCCCTGCGAGCTTTCCTTCGCAGAAATAGACCCGCTCTGAGCAGGTGTAGGCCACCCGCCCACGTCTAATTGCTTGTAAATTCGGCCATCGTAGGCCTGTTTACGGAAATTATCCCATGATTTTCCGCCTTCAGCGATGACCGTGGCAGATTCTTCCGAGAGCACTCTCCACCGGTAAGGTGAATAGACCGAATTTGTGTCGTTGGAGCCCAAAAAACGCGACGCTTTAAACTTGAATTCTATGACGCCGTCTTTGAAGATTCCGACATTTGTTATCTGCGCAGACCTGGATAATTCTTCCAGCGTCCAGGGAGGTATGTTACGCCACTCGTACTCCAGAGAGACGTCGCGGATTGCTGATTCAGCCGACTGGCACTTATCTGCAAGCTCGTCTGAGGTAATGGCCCAACAGTTTCCTTCCAGCATAATATAAAGACCAACAACTACACATATTAAATAACATAAATGTTTTCTGGTCATTTTTAAAGTCTCCCGATATCATTCTACTAATTCAGCCAAAGAACAAGCGCGTATGCTCGTTTGAACGTTAAAAGATAAATCGGTTTTAAGCGTTCCTCAACTCGGTCAGCACGTTTGACGCATGCAGGGACCTCCGTAACCGGTATGTTCGCACCAGCACGTCGGAGGTCCAAGCAATGTGGTTCGGCACGTATATGTCCGGATATTGTTACAAACTGTCATTGTTATTGTACAATCGCCGCATAAACCAACACAGTAGTAATCTCCAGCACCGGTAGGGCATAAGTTCAAACAACTTCCAGCGCAGCCAGATTCGCCGAGTAGACAGGACCCCATTCCGCCACCGATTCCTCCACACCCACCATAGGGATAGCAGGGGCCGTTGCCGCCTATGGCCAGCAGCGAGCTCTGTGGTGTCAACTGCTCAAGTCCTATGATACAACAAATGACGACGCCAAGCACCATTGGCATAGACAAGCCAAAGGGCCGGACAAAAAGTTTTGCAACCTCTCTAAACATAATTATGTCCTCCTATGCTATTTAAAGTTATTGTTTGACCCAGCGTTGTAACCGAATTCGGGCTGAATCCGGAAGCTTGCAATCCGGATACCGGGCAAGAAGTTCCTGGTATATGCTGCGAATTTGTTCCCCGGCCTCATCCTGTGAGACCCTGCCGGAGGATGCCAGCTTGTCGTAACAGTCGGCAACCATAAACATTGACATATACGTATTCTTATAGTCAGGAAAATCAGATATTACCTTTTTGTGATAATTTATAGCCATGGTGTAGTCACCGAGTCGATAATAACAATCTGCCGTTGCGTAGTAACTGACCGCGGTAAACTCCGACGTTGGCAACTGTGCAAGACGCTCCCAGACCCTGACGGCCTCTTGCAGAAATAGCTTAGTCTCCTTTTTGTGCTCTTCATAATCATTAAAAGCAATCGCTTTGGTATAGTAATGCCTTCCGATTAAATATAACGCGTTGGGCAACTCTGAATCTGCGGCGAAGTCTGCCAGCAGTTCGTCGATTAGAATATCCGCCCTGTTTACGTCTCCCGCTTCGAGCAGGATATGTATATCCATACGACGATTGTGAAGAGCAATGTGTTTCGACTCAACTGTATCGGGATATTCCTTCATTATCCGCTCATACATCTGTTTTGCCTGTGCGGCCTTATCCGGTTGTTCTTCGTAGCCGCAGGCAATCCAAAGAAGCTCATCGACAAGCTCAGGCCGGCCTGAAAACTCGGAAACCATTTGCCCAATCGCCGTATCAATCTCGTTTTGGTCTGCCTCCTTTATCAGCTTGAATATCTTCATTCGATACGTTAGTCGTCTCTGGTCCAACTCTGCTGCTTGACCATAAGAAGTGTCGCTGAACCGCTGCATCAGTCGCTGATACACGCTATTGGGTTTATCATACCACCCAGCCCTGTTGTTCACGGTGCCTTTTGTCCACTCATACTCTTTGCTTATCCAGTATATCGCTTCAGGAAGGTTTACATCCATTCCAAAATCATTTATCAACTTGTCTATTGCTGCAAGTGCATGCTCATCCCTGTCCTGCCTGATAAGTGCACAGACATTGGCTCTCGCAGACCACAATCCCGCCTGCTGTGCAAAAGAACTATTTGGCTGGGTCTCGATGATACGGTCAAAGGCGTTTTTCGCTTCAATGTATCTTCTCTGCCAGATAAACTCCTGACCAATCTGGAACAATGCCACAGATAGGTCCGGTTCATCCCTGAAATCCGCAGTCATATAATCAAGCTGGTCACGTGCATCCGAGTATTTCTTCTGGCCGATGAGATTGAGAATCCCCACTCTTACCAGACCCAGCCGGGCCCTGGTTGTCAAAGAGTTATCGGTGGATAAATCCGGAATATGACGATACAGCCGGTCGGCTTTGTCATACAACCTTCGCCAGGTGAAATTGTCGGCGATAATCAAAAGATTCGAGGGCAGTTCACCGCTTCCGGCGTAATCATTTGTAAGCTTATCAATCGCTTCGTCAACTTCTGTTAATTTATTTTCATCCGCCAGCGAAATAATCTGTAACCTCGCCTGCTCAATGTCAGCCGGGGTATATGTCGGCCCTCCCCGTCCAATTCCGGCAAGCACAAAAGCAATAACTCCGAGAATAATGCAAACCGGAAAGGAGGAAATTAGAATGGTTCTTTTAGCCATAGTATTACCCTCCGAGACAAAAATTGCACACGTGCATAAGTTCGTAAGAATAAAAGTGTGCGGTTTTGAGTTGGGACTTGCTACAGAAAGGAGCGTGTTGAGCAAAGACCTCATTTTTGGTCCTGGGTGCGGTCATATTTACCTCATTATTATATTATCGACGGCTAACTTTATGGCATACATCAAAAATGTCAAAGGAATTTTTGCACAAATTTGGCCTGATACTAATAAGTCCTTAATTAAGAGGGGGTTACGACTCAACAATTTTTGATTAGTGGACACAAAATAATACAGAACATAATTATTTCAACAGACCTGCGGCGCGTTTAGCGGCCTCGACGGTGTTATAAAGCAGCATCGTTATAGTCATCGGGCCGACACCGCCGGGCACAGGGGTTATAAGGGAGGCCTTCTCTTTTACTCGCTTGAAATCAACGTCGCCGACAAGACGGTAGCCGGTTTTTTTCGATGGGTCGTCAACGCGATTCATACCGACATCAATGACCACTGCGCCAGCTTTTATCATATCGGCGGTGATTGTATTGGGGCATCCGGCGGCGGCGATGACAATATCGGCTCGTCTTGTGTGTTCTGCGAGGTTTTTGGTTCGAGTGTGACAGACGGTTACTGTCGCGTTGCCGGTTGCGTTTTTTTGGATGAGCATATTCGCCAGGGGTTTTCCGACGATGTTGCTTCGGCCAACGATAACGACGTTGGCTCCTTCGATTTTGACGCCGCTTTTAATCAAAAGCTGGATGACGCCGTGAGGCGTGCAGGGCAGAAACGCCTTGTGGCCTGTTACCATTTTGCCGACGTTTATCGGATGAAAGCCATCCACATCCTTGGCTGGGTCGATTGCGAGGAGCACTTCGGTTTCGTCGATGTGTTTTGGCAAAGGCAACTGAACCAGGATGCCGTGAATCCTGGGGTTTTTGTTCATTCTGACAATGAGAGAGATAAGTTCTTTTTGCGAAGTCTCGGCTGGCAGGCGATTGTCGTCGGAATAAATCCCGATTTCCTGACAGGCCTTTTGCTTTGCGTTTACATACGATTTTGAGGCGTGGTCGTCGCCGACGAGGATTACGCCAAGCCCCGGCACGATACCCTTTTTGGCGAGTTCAGCGACCTCGGCCTTAAGCTCAGCCCGCAAACACTCGGCAATTTGCTTACCGTCTATTATTTTCGCTGTCATCTTTTTCTCCCATCGAGCGGGCGATTAGAACAATCCCTGCACCCTGCCAGTATTTACGTCAACATCAATTCGTCTGAAAGCCGGGTCTGAGCCGGTGCCGGGCATCAGCTTGACCTCGCCGGCCAGCGGCACGACAAACTCAGCGCCTTTATATACCAGCACGTCTCTGATGGGCAGTTGCCAGCCAATGGGTCGGCCTTTGAACTCCGGGTCGTAGGACAAGCTCAGATGCGTCTTCGCCATACACGTGCCGAACTTCTGCGTGGTCGGGTTCGCCTCCAACGCCCTTAGCTTTTCAAGTGCGACCTCCGAATACGAGACGCCGTTCGCGCCGTAAACTTCTTTGGCGATAAGCTCTATTCGTTTTCGCAGGGGCATTTCAATATCATACAGGAATTTGAAATTATTTTTTTGCCGGCAGGCGTCAATAACGGCTTCGGCCAGCTCGATGGCGCCATCTCCGCCTTTTAGCCAGTGTTCGGAGATGATTGCCGCGGCGCCGTGCTGTTCGGCGATTTTTTTGACAAGACTGTGTTCGGCCTTTGTATCAGCGGAGAAACTGTTTATGCACACAATCGGACGGACGCCGCTTTTTTTGACGATTTCGACGTGGGCAATCAGGTTAACGCAACCCTTTTCGAGCAGGTCGAGATGCTCTTTTGTGTATTCTTCGCTGAGAGGCACACCGGGTCTGACCGGGGGGCCGCCACCGTGCATTTTCAGCGCACGAACAGTTGCGACTATGACTACGGCATCGGGGCGCAGGCCTGAGATTCGGCACTTGAGATTCCAGAATTTCTCATAGCCGACGTCGGCGCCGAAGCCGCTTTCGGTCACGTGATAGTCGCCAAGTTTTGTCCCGGTCAGGTCGGCAATAACCGAGCTTTGGCCGATGGCTATATTGGCGAAGGGGCCTGCGTGGACAAAAACGGGCTGGCCCTCAATCGTCTGAAGCAGATTGGGATTGAGCGCATCCAGCATCCAGGCGGTCATTGCCCCGTCCACTTCGAGGTCTGCAGTCGTTATATCATTGCCCCTGCGGTCCCTGGCCACCACCATTTTTGCGATTCGGCTGCGAAAGTCTTTGAGGTTCTTTGCAATCGCCAGTATGGCCATAACCTCGCTTGAGACGGTGGCCTGGAATCCCGAATCCATTTCGAAGCCGTCGTTCTTGCCGCCCCTGCCTATTCTGATATTACGAAGCGCCTGGGCGCAAAGGTCAATCGCCCAGCCGACTTGAACGGAGTTCGGGTCGATATCCAGCCGGCGCAAGTTTCTTTTTGCCAGCCGCTCATCGTCATAGTTTCTTTCGTGCTGCATCCGGGCGGTCAATGCGACCATACAGAGATTGTGCGTGTTTGTGACCGAGTCAATGTCCCCGGTCAGCCGGATTGAAAATGGAATCAGAGGAATACACTGGGAAAGGCCGCCGCCGGCAGCACCGCCCTTGATGTTAAAGGTCGGGCCTGCGCTGGGCTGGCGAATCGCACCGACCGAGCGTTTGCCGCATTTACCGAGTCCCTGAATAAGCCCGATTGTGGTTGTCGTTTTACCTTCACCAAAGGGCGTTGGAGTTATGGCGGTGACATCGATGTATTTGGCCGTTGGAGTATCTTTGAGCCGGTCGAGCACCTTCATAAAGTTGACCTTGCCCACGGTGTGGCCGGCAGGCAACAATTCATCTTTTTGCAGCCCTATTTCATCAGCCAACTGGAAGATGGATTTGATGTTCTTCTCGGCCGCCTCGGCTATCTCCCAGTTCTTCATCTTTGTTGGGTCAAGTTTCATCAAACCATTCTTGATTATTATGGAATTCAGCACGCGTGAAATAGCTATAGCAGAAAAGACGCGGTTTATCAAGCTTCTTTCGGTCTGGCCGAAAACTGCTTCCTAGTGCCGTTTCTAAAAATAAAGTATCGCTTTTGTCATTCCCGCGAAAGCGGGAATCCATTGAAAATAAGAGACTTATGTAAAGCTTCAATTATAAAAAGTTATATTACCTTTTTGGAAACGGCACTAGCAACACTTGATGTTTTGCTTCCAAAACAACTGCCGCAAATATCTCCACAAAAGAATGGATTACCAAAAAAATAACGGGCTACAGGATTTTCCCCGTAGCCCGCTAATTGCCATCCCCAACTCCGCCGAATCTTCGGCAAAGGCGGATTGCCTTATCCTCCGGCCCTCCGCCTTCGGTCCTCTGTCTTCTGCCTTTCTATCTCCGCCGACGAAACAATGCTAATCCACCAAGCCCCAGCAACGACAGTGTGGCTGGTTCAGGGTATTGGTAAAGTGGACCAGACAACAACTCATCTATTCCCTTATTATTACCCCCGACAATCCAGTTACATGAGTCTTGACCCCAAGAGAAATCCGGCTTTATCTCCAACGGTTGGTCCCATCGGTTTTCGATGTCTTGCCGTATCTTCTCTGCTGCCGCACTTATTGCTTCTTCATCACCTGTGCCGTAAAAAGCATTTGTCACAGCAAGAACCCAATCGGCCAGGTTTAGCCACGGATTAGGTAAGGGGTAAGGATTTTTCGACCACATATCCGGCGTACCCCTGGTTAAAATCAGGGTCTTCGTGCGTAGCGGCTCTGCAACAACTGGGACGATCAATTCTGATGTCTTTACCGTAGTGTTCCCGGAAACGGACACCACATCGTAAACGCTGTAGCCGTACGCGTTTTCGGCTGCGAGGACCGTGTCTGAGCTAGGAGTATACTCTATTACAGCAAAGGCTGGTTGTGCCAGGACTATTGTCAAAACAGCCACAGCAATGATGAGAATTTGTTTTGTGTTCATGATTTTTCCCCCTCTTCTATTTACTTTTTCCAATAAAGTTCGTTCCAAAACAATATCTAACAATCGACTTTCACCAATTTTTATTCTTGTGCCTCCTTTCTGGTCTACAGATTATTTTCTGCGACGGAGGAAAAATAATCCTCCAAAGGCCAAAAGAGCCAGCGTGGCAGATCTTCTTGCTATGGTGGTCTTGGTGTGTTCATTCTCTCGCCTCCTTTCGTACACCCTTCTCCTGCACGTAAAGGAGTTTTTGGCATATCCGGCGATATTGCCGGACTTTCTGAATTAAGAATGTATCTGATATTAGCGGTATATCTGATGTTTTTTTCAAATTTACCACGGAATGGAAGGGCTGCAACCATTGAGGTGCTATAAGCCCTTTGTTTTGGAGGAGTTAAGGGAGCATCTGACTTGCGTTTGAAGATTATCGGCTGACATCGCGACAACAAAATCTCACAGATTTGCTGTTACAAGTTTCCTGAAGGTGATTCGGCGAACGCTGTCGCATCGCCGGTTCTGGCAGGTAGGCCGCTTCTCTTTCAGGTGCTGCTATCCTAAGTAAACCTCGACGTTGACGACGCTGCCTTTTTTGAATACCTCGACGACATTGCCGCGATGCTCTTTGCCGTTGACGAGCATTTTCTTTACGCCGCGCATTACCTTATCAGGATTCAATACTTTTATGTTATAGGTTGCGCCTCTGAACTTCCGTGTAACGGCGAACTTGCTCCATTCCGGCGGGATACAGGGGTCTATTCTGAGTCCATCCAATTCGGCCCTTATGCCGAGGATGTATTGCGACAATGCCACAAAGCTCCAGGAGGCGGTGCCTGTAAGCCAGGAGTTTTTGGCCTCGCCCGGCAGGGGGCTATCGTGCCCGGATATCGTCTGAGCGAAACAATACGGCTCACACTTGTAGTTGTCAGCCACATCTTCTTTGGTGCTCGGGCAGATTCTCTTGTAAAGCTCCCAGGCCTTGTCTCCGCGTCCGAGGATGGTTTCGCCGATGATGACCCAGGTGTTGTTGTGGCAGAATATGCTGGCGTTTTCTTTGTAGCCCGGCGGGTATGAGGAAATTTCGCCGAGGCGGTCCTGGTATTTTGTATAGGCGGGCTGATTGAGGACCATTCCATTTTCGTCGGCTAAGTATTTCCAGGCGCTATCGAGGGCCGAGAGGGCTTTGCCGTCATCGAGGCCGATTCCGGCCATAACACCCCAGCCCTGAGTTTCGATGAATATCTTTCCTTCATCGCATGCTTTAGAGCCAATCGGCTGCTCGAAATGGTCATAAGCGCGGACGAACCAGTTACCGTCCCAGCCGGATTTGAGGATGGCACCCTTCATATCGTATGCTTTTTTGGCGTAATCGCCGGACTTATCTTTCTGGCCGAGATGCTCCAGCATCTGACACATCTCGCCGGCGGCGTAAACAAATAGCTGGGCAACCATCACAGATTCTGCTTTGCCTCCCTCGATGTCACCGCTGGTCTGGAAGCTCTCGCCGGGACTATTGCTGAAACAATTGAGATTGAGGCAGTCGTTCCAATCGGCGTGCTGAATCAGGGGTAGGCCGTGTGAGCCGCGGAGGTCCATAACGTGTTTCATCGAAAGATGCAGGTGGTCCATCAGGGTTGTGCTTTTTTCGCTGTCGGGGACATCCCCGCCATTTGGCGACCCCGCTAAATGGCGAGGTCTCGCCGAAGCCGATGCTTCGGCGGACTGATAGCCGGCGGGGGCATCGAGAATCGACCAGTCGCCGTTCTCTTTAATATAAGCGGCGGTCGAGACTATAAGCCAAAGGGGGTCATCGCTGAAGCCGGTTCCGACGGCGGCATTGCCCTTCTTAGTCAACGGCTGATACTGATGATAGCACGAGCCGTCGTGGTTCTGCGTTGACGCCAGGTCGATGATTCGCTGACGGGCACGTTCAGGAACGATATGAACGAAGCCAAGTATATCCTGATTGGAATCGCGGAAGCCAAGTCCCCTGCTGACGCCCGTCTCGAAAGAGCTTGCCGAGCGCGACAGGTTGAAGGTTACCATACACTGATACTGGTTCCAGACATTGACCATTCGTTCGACGTGCGGGTTGTCTATTTTAACCTGGTAACCAGAGAGTGCATCGGCCCAGAATTTTTTAAGCTCATTCAAACGCTTATCAACCTGAGCGGACGTTTTGAGATTGGCGATTGCCTCGTAAAACCCTTTTTTATTGATTACGTTCGGTGCGGCGAATTTTTCTTCCTGCGGATTCTCGATGTAGCCCAACACAAAGTGCAGGCGTTTGGTTTGTCCGGGTTTCACAGACAGCTTCACCTGGTGTGAACCAATCGGCTGCCAACTGTGAGCAACGCTGTTTGTTGCCGACCGGCGTTTCACCACATCGGGGCAGCCATAATCGTTCAGCCGGCCGATAAAGGCGTCCCGCATCGTATCGAAGCCGGCGATTTTCTCGCTGCTCCAGAAAAACACATAATGGTTCCTGCGTTCACGGTATTCGGTTTTGTGAAATATCGCACTATTTTCGATTTCGACCTCTGCTATGTTCCAGTTTCGCTGGAAGTTGGTGGCGTCATCGAGGGCGTCATAAAGACAAAACTCGGCGTAGCTGAACAGGTCTATATCTTTGACCTTCCGGCTTTCATTTTTGACCGCCACCGACCAGACCTCCGCGTTTGTGCCGATTGGGACGAAGTACGTGGTCGAGACTCTCAGGCCGTTCAGCGCGCCCTCAATCACGGTATATCCGAGGCCGTGTCGGCACTTGTAATCGTCCAGCTTTGTCTTCGCGGGTTTGAAGCCCGGATTCCACGTTTTTTTGCCGTCGCAGATGTAAATGTACCTGCCGGGAATATCCTTTGGGATGACGTTGTAATGGTAGCGTGTCAGGCGTCTGAGGCGGGCATCACGATAGAAACTGTATCCGCCGGCGGTGTTGGAGATTAGCCCGAGATAGTCCTGGCAACCGAGGTAGTTTATCCAGGGCAGAGGCGTATCGGGTCTGGTTATAACGAACTCTCTTGCTTTATTGTCGAAGTAGCCGTAACGCAGTCTTTCCGGCATAACCGGCGCTCCTTAATCTCAACTTCAGAAGTTTGAGTAAATTCCCTGTGCGGTTGTTCCCAGGCGCTTAAGGTTCTTACTTTTAACACATAGCACCTGCGAAAGTCAATATCGACCTTGGCCGAAACTGCCGGGCCGATTACAGCCCCTCGGTCGGCAGAAGATTGATACGCCCCAGCTTGACGCCTTTTATGCTTACAAGTTTTTCTCCCATCCGGTTTATTTCGCCAACCTTGCCCCGCAGCACTATTACCTCGAGGCACTCGTGGTGGCCCAGGTGAACGTGAAGAGAAGAAATGGTCTTAAGAAAATGCGAATGCTGCAGCTCAGTCAACCGCTCCATAATCGCTGTCGCGTGATGGTCATACACGAGGACAACGGCGGCGGCCGCCTCTGCCTTGTCGTTGCGCAACCGGTCGCTGCTTAATTGCTGCCTTATCAGGTCCCGTATCGCCTCCGACCGGCTCTCGTAGCCCTGTGTCGAAATCAGCTTGTCAAAGGCGTCAAGTAATCCCTTTTCAAGCGATACACCAACCCGCTCAATCCGTGTCATAGTATTTCTCCGATACTTCAAGTTCGGATTTTAAAATCAGTCCTTGCTCGTCACGTAAACGGCTTGCTCGGCAAACAGATTCGGCGCAAACCTCACCGCCTTGGCAAGCGACCTGCCGAGAGGAATACGATTCACTACCCTGACGCCCAATTTCTTGCAGAACGCGTCGAAGTCCTTGAGTGACAGAAAATGAACGTTGGGCGAGTTATGCCACTCAAAAGGCAATCGCCCCGTCACAGGGGCCTTGCCGCAAAGACCAATCTGCACCCTGCACCGCCAATGAGCAAAATTCGGAAAGCTGACGATCACTTTTTTGCCGACACGCAGCAGTTCGAGAAACGCTTTCTCCGGGTTTTTTAGTGTCTGCACCGTCTGCGACAGTATCACATAATCGAAGCTCTTGTCCCCGTAATAATGCAATCCCTGCTCAATATCCTGCTGGATAACCGGCAGGCCGCGGCAGACACAATCGAGGACAAGCTCCTGGTCAAGCTCGATACCCTCGCCTTTTATGTTCTTGTCGCGCACCAGACTCGCTAATAGTTCCCCGTCGCCGCAGCCGACGTCCAGCACGGTGCTGTCCGGCTCAATGAGAGATTCTATGAGGTCGTAATCCACACGCGCACGGTTCGGCTGTTCGAGGGCACTTAAACCGCGACCACGCTGCGCATAGCAAGAGCAGGGCCTGAGGTTTTTCGGGTCGTAGGTCGCCTTCAAAAAGCAGCAGATAAATCCGCCCAGCGCATCCGACTCCAGCAGAAACGCGTCGTGGCCGGAAGGCGAGGCGACGTTGCAATAGCTGACATCCTTGCGGTTTCCGGCCAGCGCATCCACTATCGCCCTCGATTGGGCGGGCGTGAAAAGCCAGTCGCTTGACAAGCTTATAACCAGAAACCTGCTCTTGATATTTGCGAAGGCATTTTCCAGAGAACCGAGGTCCTTGGCGAGGTCAAAATAATCCGACGCTTTGGTGATGTAAAGATAGCTGTTGGCGTCAAACCGCTCGACGAAACTCTGTCCCTGGTGGTCAAGATACGTCTCGACCGCAAACTCCGAATCAAAATCATATTTGTAATCGTCGGCGGTTCGCAGCTTTCTACCGAACTTTGCCCGCATACCTTCTTCGGACAGATACGTAATATGTCCTATCATTCTCGCGATGCCCAGTCCACTTGCCGGTTGTCCCTTGCCGTAGTACTGCCCGTCGACAAAATTAGGGTCGGCTAATATCGCGTTTCGACCCACCGCATCGAACGCTATCGACTGCGCGCTCAAATGGCTGGTTGTCGCTATCGGCAGTGCCGCCCGAACAAAATCCGGATACTCAATCACCCACTGCAAAACCTGCATCCCGCCAATAGAGCCGCCTATCACCGCCAACAATTTTTTTATGCCTAATTTGTCTAACAGCAGCTTCTGAACCTTCACCATATCGGCTATGGTGATAATCGGGAAATCGAGACCGTATGGCTTGCCGGTTTTGGGGTTAATTGATGACGGCCCGGTAGTATAAATCTCCGCTCCAGACCAGGAACAGCCGCCCAGGAAATTAGAACAAATCACATAATATTTGTTCGTGTCTATCCCCTTGCCGGGTCCGACCATATTATCCCACCAGCCGGGCTTCTTGTCGTTAGGGGTATTGTAGCCCGCCACGTGGGCATTGCCGCTAAGCGCGTGGCAAATCAGGACACAATTATCACCCGTCGCGTCCGGCTTGCCGTATGTCTCGTATGCCACGTCAATTGGCCCCAATTTTTTGCCGCACGCAAGCTCCAGCGGATTATTCTCATCGACAACCCGTATCGTATGCGTCTTCACTATCCCAACAGAATTTTCTATCGATTGCATCATAACCCGTCTAAGTATACCCCAAACCGCCTTCTTGTAAAGTCCGAGCTGGCCGTCATCTTGTGCTGAGTTTTTTCTCTGCACGCTGCCAAAAACACTTGACATCATCGAACCGGCGTCGTAAATTGTCCCCTGATGGCATCATTGTCATAAGGGATGGGTTTTGCCGTTAACTTTTTTTAAGGGGGACACAAATGGCAAAGAAAAGGAAAGCAAGGGGCCGGTGGAGCAGGCGGGATATTAATCTTCTCAAGCAACTCTTTCCCGCAACCGCAACATCCAAAGTCGCAAAGAAGCTGCATCGCAAGACCGACGCCGTAAAAAAGAAGGCGTCCAGAATGGGACTTAAAAAATCAAAGGTCTATCTGCGGCGCATCGGCAGGGCATAACCGAAACGGCGACAAAGGACGGGGTTTGATTTCGCCTGCTTAATTCAATATACTGAATCGGCGAAGCCAAAAGATTGTGTGACAGGTGCAGCCGATGACAGTGGAACGACAGGGTCTCAAACAGGCCGTTTTGTGGGAGCCGGCGCAAGACAAGAAGGTGCAATGTTTATTGTGCGCCCATCGCTGCCTCATACCCGAAGGCAAAATCGGCAGATGCGCTGTTCGCAAGAATATCGCTGGTATCCTCTATTCGCTCAATTACGACAAAGTCGTCTCTGCCAACCCCGACCCCATAGAGAAAAAACCGCTGTTTCATTTTCGGCCGGGAAGCTCCAGTTTTTCAATTGCGACGATGGGCTGCAATTTTCGATGCGATTTCTGCCAGAACTGGCAGATAAGCCAGGCCATCGTCGAAGGCAGGCAAATTGACGGCCAAGCCATCAGCCCGGAGCAAATCGTCAACGCCGCAGTGCGCTATGGCTGCAAGAGCATCGCATATACCTACACCGAGCCGACCGTCTTTATGGAACTGTGCGCTGATTGCGCCAAGTTGGCCAAACAGCGAGGCCTTGCCAACGTCTTTGTCAGCAACGGCTACCAGACCAAGGAGGCGATTGACTTTGCAGCCGACTGGCTCGATGCGATAAACGTTGACCTCAAGGCCTTCAGTGAGGATTACTACCGCCGATTGTGCAAAGCCAAACTCCAGCCGGTATTAGACACCATCGAGTACATTGCAAAACACACCAATATCTGGATTGAAACGACCACGCTGCTGTTGCCCGATGAAAATGATTCAGAAGAGGAGTTGAAACGCCTTGCCGACTTTTTAGTCACAAAGGCCGGGCCCGGTTTCCCCTGGCACATAAGCAGATTCTACCCTCAGTACAAATATCTTGATTCCCAGCCCACGCCGCCGAAGTCGCTCCAGCGGGCATACGAAATCGGCAAACAGGCCGGTCTGCACTATGTTTACTTAGGCAACGTCCCCGGCTCAAAACAGGAAAACACATACTGCTTCAAGTGCGGCAAAGTCCTTATCGAACGCGTCGGCTATCACGTCGCTTCCAACCGAATAAAGGATTCCTGCTGTCCCGATTGTGACGCCAAAATCGCCGGCGTCTGGTTTTGAATACATTATATGTCGCTAGAGCTTTGCACTATTGCGCCTTGAACACTCAACAGAAATGGCATTTGACAATACATCACAGTTGTCCGATAATTGTTAGATATTAGCAAAATTAAGAGAATTAGCTCAAGATAGGAGACCTCTAAAAATGATTACGAAACTGACACTCGGGAACTTTCGAGGTATCCGCGATGGCGAAATGCCTTTGGGGAAAATAACGGTTCTTACTGGCCCCAATAACAGCGGTAAATCCAGCGTTATATACGGATTACTAACTTTGAAGAATGTTGTTTTGAATCCGAACCAAGCAATGGACAGCTTCTTGAATCTTGGATTTTTGAATATGGGAGGTTTCGCGCAAACTGTGTTCTGGAAAAAAGAAAATTCCGAGATAAGTCTCGGGATAGAAGTTTCGCGAGATGAAATAAGGTCGCAATACACTGCTGTTTTAGGGAAAAAGAAATCATCTCTTATGCTAAGGACTTTCAAACCATACAATATTTCCTTAGACATCGATGTAACTTTCCCTTATCCAGCAAACAAAACCGCAAATGTCGATGTTACCGGGCCATTTGGAATGGCACAGGTTGTATGGAATGGTATATCACCGAACATAAGCGTTATACCCCTCGCCAAAGGCGAGATGCTTATAGGTGCGAAAGAACCTGATATCAAAGTTGATTCAGCGGACTCCCTTAATATCCTGCAGGAAAGCATTAATTCGCCTATTGAAGAACTCCGAGGAGTTGATTTTGTTCCGCTTAGGAGAGGATTTACTAAGCCAAATTATTCGTCCGTTCCTATGCAGCCGCAGTTATTGAACGAAGATGAACTGGCCACTCTGTTGGCTGCTAATCGCGAATTGGAGGGGAAAGTAGCGCATTATTTGGAGCGGATGATAGACAGGGCGTTCCAAGTGAGGCCAATAGTTGGCACAGCCAACTACTACCTTCAATCTCGCGATCAGACAACGGGGCTCGTCTGTGACCTTGTAAATGAAGGATTCGGAACAAATCAACTTGTTACAATTCTGACGAAATGCTTGAGGGAAGAAGTATCTACTGTCTGTATCGAGGAATCCGAAATCCACCTGCATCCCGAATTGATGGATAAGTTGGTAGACACGTTCGTAAAAATCTCTCAGGAAGAAGATAAGAGTTTCATAATATCAACCCATAGTGAGCATATCGTCCTTTCTCTTCTTAACGAAGTGGCCAAAAATAAGATCAAACCTGAAGACGTTTGTATTTATTATCTCTCAAAGGAGGGCAAAGAGACAAAAATTGAAAGACAGGAAATCAACGAGAAAGGGCAAATCAAGGGCGGTCTCAAGAGCTTTTACGAAGCGGAACTAAAGCAAGTTAAAGATTTCTTCAGCATCTCTTGAGAGCAAGTCAATGGAGATAATTGTCAACGAGTGGCTGTTAGAATACCTCCGCCCTGACGCTCAAGAATCTAACAGAGTGGCGGCGATTCAATTTCTAAATGCTTTCGTTAAAAAGGGCGACAAAATAGTAATAAAAAGAAACAGCCGGTTCATAGAAAAGTTCCATGATTATAGTAAGCGGTCTGAACAATTCGTTAATTTAAAACCGCTTTTTTCAATGCTACATCTTCTGTTTCGCGATTCTGACAAGACTGTAATCGTATATGATGACGAGCTACTGGAGCTTCCTGATGACATAGCCACCAAAACACCAGCCGATGACGTATACTTAATCGAATTATGGTACTCAAATCAAGAGAGAATCGTATTAACAACGGACGCGAAACTGAAAGAAAGGTTGAAAGACGTACCTAATTTGAAGATATGTCTTCTTGGGGAATTTTTGCAACAGTATCTTGCTTAGGGGCAATTCTTTATTGCCATTCCGGTAACACACTATGCCCAGCTAACGCTCCAATTTGAGTTGGAGTTAACTAATTTAGAATGAAAATAATCGCGGATGAAAATATACCGTTTGTGAAAGAATGCTTCTTGTCGATAGGCGAGGTGCAGGCGATATCGGGCAGGAAAATCACGCCAGATGTCGTCGCCGATGCGGATATTTTGCTTGTCCGAAGCATAACGCCGGTAGATAAAAAGCTGCTTGCTGCCAGCAAAGTCAAATTCGTCGCCACCGCCACAATCGGCTTTGAGCACGTCGATATCGATTACCTGAAAAAACGCGGTATCGGCTTTGCCTCCGCACCCGGCTCCAACGCCAATTCGGTCGCCGAATATATTGTCGCCGCTCTGCTTTCGGTCGGCAAAAAATACAAAATAACGCTTGAAGGCACATCCATCGGCATCGTCGGCGTCGGAAACGTCGGCAGCAAAGTCGCACAGAAGTGCAAATCGCTGGGTATGAACGTTCTGCTCAACGACCCGCCACTGTCTCGTCAAACAGGGGATAAAAAATATAGGCCGCTTAGCGAACTTTTCGATTGCGATTTTATTACGCTTCATACGCCTCTGATCTTCGAGGGACAAGACAAGACCTTTCATCTGGCCGATGACAGATTCTTTAACTCGCTCAAAGAGGGTTGCGTATTTATCAACACGTCTCGCGGTGCCGTGCACGATACTGCTTCACTCAAAGAAGCGATTCAATCGGGTAAACTTGACGCTGTTATATTGGATGTCTGGGAAAATGAGCCGAATATCGATTGCGAATTGCTGCGAATCGTTGATATTTCAACGCCGCATATCGCTGGCTATTCTCTCGACGGCAAAATAGCCGGGATGATTATGATTTATAACACCGCCTGCGAACACTTCGGCCTTAAGCCGAAATATCAGATAAGTGACTTTTTACCGCCGCCAACCGTGCCCCAAGTAACAAACGACAAAATAGGCCCAGACCAGCAATCGCTTCTTAATGAAATCGTCCAGCAGGTCTATTGCATCAACCGCGATGACTTCAATACGCGTGAAATCGCAATGGTCGAGCCGGCTAAACGCGGCAGATTCTTCGATGACCTGCGAAAAAATTACCCCGTCCGCCGAGAATTCCAAAACACAACCATCTCGCTCAAACAACCGTGCCCTGCTCTTGCGAAAAAACTCGTCGGAATCGGATTTCAAACTCAAAAAGATGAAAAATAATTCCCGAAACATTTTGGAATGGCCAATCGGTCGGCTGGATTTTGAAACCGGCTGTCTTCTTATGGGCGTCATTAATGTTACACCAGATTCGTTCAGCGACGGCGGCAAGTTCCTCGACGGGGATAAGGCAATTGAGCACGGGCTCAAAATGGCCGCCGACGGCGCAGCGATTATCGACGTCGGCCCCGAATCCACCAGACCCGGCGCAAAACCTGTCCCCCCTAATGAGCAGATTCGCCGGGCAATACCCGTAATTGAAAAACTCGCTAAAAAAATAAAGGTCTGCATCAGTATCGATACGACAAATTATGAAGTCGCCAAGGCCGCCCTTGATGCCGGCGCCGCGATGATAAATGACATCACCGCCCTTGCTGATGAACGGATGGCGCAATTGGCTGGCCAATGTCAGGTTCCCGTCGTCCTTATGCATATACAGGGAACGCCCCGGACGATGCAAATCGAGCCGAAATACGATGACGTGGTCGCCGAAGTCTTGACGTTCCTGTTAGACAGGGCAAAACAAGCAGCGCAATTCGGCATACCAAAGGAGCGAATCTTCATCGACCCCGGCATCGGCTTTGGCAAGACCGTCGAGCACAATCTCAAACTTTTGGCCAATATCGATAAATTCGTAAAGACCGGCTATCGCGTCCTCGTCGGCCCAAGCCGAAAAAACTTCATTGGCAAACTCACCGGCAAAGAAAATCCAGCCGACCGCGCCTTCGGCACCGCCGCCGCCGTCGCACTTTGCGCCGCCGCTGGCGTATCAATTCTCCGCGTCCACGATGTTGCAGAAATGATTGATGTAATAAAAACCACAAATGCTATAATTGGCTTCAACAGGTGATTGGCTATGGTAGACAAGAATCTAACAAAAGATAGGATTGTCGATACAATCCGCAAGTCGCGGACGCAACTGCTTTCGTATGGAATCCGGTCGATAGGCCTTTTCGGCTCATTCGCAAGGGGTGAAGCCAATCCGAAAAGTGACGTCGATCTCCTGGTGGAATTTGACCCAGATGAGAAAACATTCGATAACTTCATCGATACCTGCTTTCTGCTTGAGGATTTGTTTGGTCGGAGAGTCGAGCTTGTAACAAAAGAGTCGCTAAGCAGCTACATATCGCCGTACGTACTCAGGGAAGTCGAATATGTCCCCCTCTCCAATTGAGTTTCTTCGCCATATACTCGATGAGATAAATTACGTTGAGGGTATTGTCTCCCGCTTGGATGAAGACAGATTTCTTTCTGACCAGACCCTTAAACGTTCCTTTGTTCGTAGTATCGAGATAATCGGCGAAGCAGCAAGAAAAACACCCGCTGACTTCAGGGCAAGACACGGCGATATTGATTGGAAGAGAATCGCCGGGATGAGGGACAAACTCATCCACGATTACTTTGGCGTCGACTACCACCTTGTCTGGGACGTCGCGACAAATAAATTGCCGGAACTCAAGCGGAAGATTGTGCAGATTATTACAGCCGAAGGGTAAGCAAGGTATGATATGAGTATAAGCAGTCACTTAGGGATTGTTTTGCTGGTAATCGTTGGGGTGGTAACAACCATCGGCGTTATCGCAATAGCGGCCATTGAAGCAAGACGCATGGATTGCAAACTACCTCCTGTGCCCCCGCAAGCGACGGAATTGCCCACCGACAAGAAAAGAAAATAACTTCGCCGTTACCGCCGTCAATTCCCGCTTAGGGCGATTTTGAGCACCTCGTTTGTGTTCTTGACGAATTTGAAATGCAAGCCCTTCTTGGCCTCTTTGGGGACTTCAGGCAGGTCTTTTCTGTTTCTGGCGGGCAGAATTACTGTTTTTATCCCCGCTTGTTTTGCCGCCAAAATTTTCTCTTTCAAACCGCCAATGGGCAGCACGAGTCCGCGTAGCGTAATCTCGCCCGTCATCGCAACGTCTGGCCTGACGGGCTTGTGTAAAAGCAGCGACACGAGCGAGGAGAACATAGCGACGCCTGCGCTTGGCCCATCTTTGGGGACTGCGCCCGCGGGGACGTGAATATGATAATCGAACTTGGTGAATCTGGCCGGCTCAATACCGAGCTTGCCGGCGTTTGACTTTACGATTGAAAAAGCCGCCTGTGCGCTTTCCTTCATCACGTCGCCGATTTGACCGGTCAGTTGCAGCACGCCTTTGCCCGGCATCGAGGCCGACTCGATGAAGAGTATCTCGCCGCCCACGGGCGTAAAGGCAAGCGCCGTCGCCACCCCCGGTATCCCCGCACGCAGCGCAAGCTCCGATTCATATTGCGTGGGCCCCAGTATTTTCGCCAAATCGCCTGCGTTGATAGTCGCCTGCCTCTTTTTATTCTTCGCAATATCAGTCGCAACCGCCCGACATACCGCTGCGACATTCCTCTCAAGATTCCGCACCCCCGCCTCACGCGTATAACTTCGAATAAGCGCAACAATCGCGTCGCTTTTGACGTTGAGCCGACTCTTGTTCAGCCCATGCTCTTTCAATTGCCGCGGGACAAGGTATTTTTTCGCGATATGCAGTTTTTCCGTCTCGGTATAGCCGGGAAGCTCGATGATTTCCATTCGGTCGTGCAGGGCCGGCGGAATAGGCTCGGCGTAATTGGCTGTGCCAATGAACATCACCGTGGATAAATCGAACGGCTGGTCCAAATAATGGTCGGTGAAACTGTTGTTCTGCTCCGGGTCGAGCACCTCCAGAAGGGCACTGGCCGGGTCGCCTCTGAAATCCGCCCCGATTTTATCCAGCTCGTCGAGCATAAATACCGGATTCTTGGCGCCCGTTTTGCGCAGCTCCTGCAGGATTCTCCCTGGGAGCGCCCCGATATATGTCCTGCGATGCCCGCGGATGTCCGCCTCGTCCCTTATTCCGCCCAGCGATATGCGGATGAATTTTCGTCCCATCGCGCGAGCAATCGATTTACCCAGCGAGGTCTTGCCCACGCCGGGCGGCCCGATAAAGCACAGTATCGGGCTTTTGCCCGCGGGATTGAGTTTGCGCACTGCCAAAAACTCCAGAATCCGCCTTTTGACCTTCTTCAAATCATAGTGGTCGCGGTTGAGGATGCCCTGGGCCCGCCTTATGTCAATCCGGTCCTTCGTCGCCACCGACCACGGCAGCTCACAGACAAAATCCAGATATGTCCTTATCACGCTGTATTCCGGCGAAATCGGCAGCATCTTGCTCAGCCGGTCGAGCTCCCGCATCGCCTCCACCTCGACCCTCTCCGGCATCTTCGCCTTCTTGATATTCTCGGTAAGCTGCTTTAGCTCTTCGCCCCGCCCGTCATCCTTGCCAAGCTCGGTCTGAATCGCCTTTAGCTGCTCCTGCAAAAAGTACTCACGCTGGCTCTTCTCGACGGACTCACGAACCCGCCCCTGAATTTTGTGACTCAATTCGAGAACGTCAAGCTGATTGGCAAGCGCAACTGAAATCCGCTCCAGGCGTTTGCCGGCGTCAAGCTCCTCGAGGAGCTTTTGCCTGTCTTCGGTTTTCAGGCTGATGTTCGCGGCGAGGTAGTCCGCCAGCGAGGATGGGTCTTCAATCTCCTCAAGCAGGGTGGACACCTCTTCAGGCACGTTGGGGCTAAGGACTATGACACGATTCGCCGTCTGCCGGACGTTCACCATCAGGGCCTTCAATCTCTTTGTTATCCGCGTCTTTGCCTTCAGCGGCCTGACCCTGGCCTTGAGATACGGTTCGGTCGTCACCGGCTCAGTTACCTCGAACCGGGCTATGCCGTGAACGAAAATGCTCATCGACCCCTGCGGCGCCCTGATAATCTTCAGCACCATTGCTGCAGTTCCAACCTTGTAAAGGTCTCCAAAGTCCGGCTTATCTGTGTCCGGCTTGCGCTGCGTCAAAATCCCTATGACCGTCTCATTCGGTCTGACGTCCTTCAAAAGCGCCTTGCTTTTCTCCCTGCCGACCGCCAGCGGCGCAACGGTTCCCGGATAAATAACGGCATTTCTAATCGCGAGTATTCCAAGCTCATCAGGCAGCTTAAACTCCTGATTGTTCGTCCGCTGATTGTCTTCCCCGCCACCCGGCAGGTTCTCTATCCCCGGCTGGTCCGCTGATGACATCTCACCCGACCAACCCTCTTCCATATACAGGAAATCTCTCAAAGTGCCGTCCATCTTATCCATCCATCTGTTCAGTAAACGCTTATTCGTGAATAATTTCTGCCACGATGCTCTATTGTTAAATAGTCGTCTTTGCCGTTACCTTTTCACACGACCACAATATACGCTTCGGTCGGCGAAAAGTTATAATTTAACAAAAATCTGAAAAAGCTGTCAGGTTTTCTGGCACAATTCGTCTTTATTTTTTCACAAGTTCTGGTTAAGATGAAAAAAACGGTTGGAAAAGGTTGAGGAAACATTATGAACCTGGTGGATAGACGCTCCTTTTTGAAGGCCTCGGCCCTTGCCGGTGGTGCAGTAATCGCCGCGCCAGTTCTCTCCGACGGCTGGCTGACCTTCGCGGGAACTGAAAAGGCGGGGTATTTTGAAAAAGAATTCGGTATTACCGATGCCCTTTGCAAACGTGTGCTTGGCAAGGCCCTGTCGAAGGGCGGCGATTTTGCGGACCTGTACTTTGAGCACACCGTCTCCAATTGGCTCGGCCTTGAAGACCGAAAGGTTGACCGCGCCTATACAAGCGTTAATCTCGGCGTCGGCATTCGCACGGTCAAAGGCGACCAGGTCGGCTTCGGTTTTACACAGGATCTGTCCGAAAAGTCAATGATGGCCGCAGCCGCAATGGCTGCCACGATTGCCGACGGTTCCGCCAAACCCCCTTCAGGCAAATTTGCGGCCCTCGACGCGGGTAACTACTATCCGCTGACCGGCACGACGTCGTCGCCGTTATCGTCGCGCCTCGCATTGGTTGAGGATGTTGCCGCAAAGTGCTTCAAGCGTTCAAATTATGTCATTAAAGTCAACGCCGGTTTCGATGATACTCAAAAGCGAATAATGGTCGTTACAAGCGACGGAGTCAAGGCGGAAGACTTCCTGCCCAATAGCGCACTTTCCGCGTCCGTCTCCGTCGAGAAAGAAGGACGCAAAGAGCAATCCTGGTTCAGCAGAGGAGGCCGACGTGACTTCTCTTATTTTACAGAGCAAATTGTAAACGGGGTGGCTGAGAACGCGGTTGACGGCGCCGTAACGCTCTTTGATGCCATAACTCCACCCGCAGGCGAAATGCCGGTCGTTTTCGCACCGGGCAACCCTGGGGTGCTGCTGCATGAGGCAATCGGGCATGGTTTCGAGGCCGACTTCAACCGCAAGAAAACGTCTATTTACTGCACGATGATGGGACAGAAAGTTGCCGAGCCGTTCGTTACGGTCGTTGATGACGGCACTTGGGCAAGTGCACGCGGGTCAATCAACTTTGATGACGAAGGCACGCCGGGCCAGCGCACGGTGCTCGTCGAGAACGGCATACTCAAAAGCTATATGCACGACAGAATCTCGGCCCGTCATTATGGCCTGTCTTCTACGGGCAACGGCCGACGCGAAAGTTACGCGCACTATCCGGTGCCAAGAATGCGAAATACCTATATCCTTCCCGGCGCCAGCAAGCCGCAGGAGATTATTGAGAGCGTCAAAAAGGGCATATATATCCAGCAGGTCAGTAACGGAGCGGTAAATGTCGGCCAGGGCGACTTCGCGTTTTACGTCTCTCAGGGCCGGCTTATAGAAGACGGCAAACTTGGTGCGCCCATCAAAGACGTCAACATTATGGGCAACGGCCCAAAGATGCTGCAGGACGTTGCTATGGTTGCCGACGACCTCCAACTGGGTTGGGATGGCATGGGAACGTGCGGCAAGGAAGGGCAGGGGGTGCCGATAGACTGCGGTATGCCTACCGTTCTCGTCCGGTCTCTGACCGTAGGCGGCACCGGTAAGCAAGGAGCATAATATGAACAACCAAATGCGTGACCTCTGTCGCTGGGCTATTGAAACCGCCCGCAAGGCAGGTGCGAATGATTCGAGAGTGTCACTTGCAAAAAGACGCTTTGTGGAAATCCAGTACAGGGATAGAAAACCCGAGGTAATCAAACAGGCATCCACGGTGCAACTGTCTATCGACCTTTTTGTCGCCGGTCGCTACTCATCCCAGAATACTTCCGACTTGCGAAAGGAAGCCCTCAAAGGGTTCATTTCAGACGCTGTTTCCGCCACAAAACTGCTGGCCCAGGATGCTTACAGAACTCTGCCGGACCCAAAGTATTATCAAGGGCGAGCCGATATTGACTTGAAGATTGCGGACTCTACATACGACGATTTCCCGGCGGAGCGGAAGCACGCCTTAGTCAAAGCCGCTGAAGAGGCCGCCTGGTCGCGGGGCGCAGACAAAATCGTTTCCGTCGAAGCGGGGTTCGGCGATGATTCGAGTGAGACGGTTACCCTGACCAGCAACGGTTTTTCCGGTTACAACAAGTCCACAAGTTTCAGCGTCGGTGCTTCGGTCAGCGTCCGCGACGACGGCCGCCGGCCTGAGGCGCACGATTATGCGGACTTCCGAATGCACAAGAAATTGGCTAATCCCGAAACTGTCGGCAGCAACGCCGCCCGGCGGGCATTGGCTTCCCTGGGAGCAAGAAAAATAACAACGGCTGCGATGCCCATCATCATCGAGAATCGCAATGTGCCGCGGATTATGAACAGGTTCTTTGCGGCGCTTACAGGATGGAACATCTATCAGAAACGCTCGTTCCTCGCCGACAAGAAGGGACAGAAAATAGGCAGCGACAAGCTCACACTTATAGATGACCCGTTTGTGCCTGAAGGTTTTGGAAGCTGGCTGTTTGACAACGACGGCATTGCGACGAAGAAGCGAACCATCGTGGAGGCCGGCGTCTTAAAGGATTTCTATATTGACTGGTACTACAGCCGAAAACTCGGCTGCGAACCGACATCCGGGGGGCATGGCAATATGATTGTCCCTGTGGGAACCCGCTCGGTTGATGAGATTATGAAGGACCTCGGCCGAGGCGTTCTCGTTACTAATTTCCTCGGCGGCAATTCCAATTCCACAACCGGCGATTTCTCCATCGGCATCTTCGGCCAGTTCTTCGACAAAGGCCTTATCGTCCATCCCGTCTCGGAAATGAACATCGCCGACAATCACCTCAAGTTCTGGCACAAGCTCATCGAATGTGCCAGCGACCCCTGGCCTTACAGCGACTGGCGGACGCCAAGTATGGTTTTCACCGATGTCGTCGTCTCCGGCGTTTAGCCCGCGTCTCACCGGGCAGGGGCTTCCATTGCGGTGTTTGTTTACTTAATCCCTGCGTGATAATTCTGAAGCGACTTTACCGTCCCCGGATTCCTGCGGTATGCCTCAATGCCCTTCGCCGCAGCAGCGGCGGCAGCCGTGGTCGTAACGTATGGTATCTTGTACTTTATCGCCGCCTTGCGGATGTCCGAATCGTCGTATTTGCTCGTCTTGCCCGCCGGCGTGTTCACAATCAACTGAACGTCCCCGTTCTTGATACAATCCATTATGTTGGGCCTGCCCTCATGCATCTTGAGGACCAGCTCTGATTTGACGCCGTTTTGAGAAAGCAAACGATGCGTTCCCTCCGTCGCCTTTATCCTGAAACCGAGTTTATGGAACTCTTGCGCCGTCTTAACGATGTCCTTCTTGTCCAGGTCAGCCACCGTTATCAGCACCGTCCCTTCAGAAGGCAGACGCATTTGAGCGGCCTCCTGCGACTTGTAGTATGCCAGCCCGAACGAATCAGCCAAACCCAGCACCTCGCCCGTTGACCGCATCTCAGGACCGAGGACCGGGTCAACCTCAGGGAACATATTGAACGGGAAGACCGACTCTTTGACGCCAAAATGCGGAATCTGGCTGTGCCTCAGCTTCAGGTCTTTCAGCTTCTTGCCCAGCATCACCTGCGTTGCCGCCCGTGCCATCGACAGGCCGCATACCTTCGACACAATCGGAACCGTCCGCGACGCCCGCGGATTTGCTTCGAGCACATAGACCTTGTCGTTGCATATTGCATACTGGATATTCATCAGCCCCACAACGTTAAGCTTTATTGCAATTTTCTTTGTGTATTCGGCTATCGTGTCCAAGTGCTTCTTCGGTATCGACACCGGTGGAATCACGCACGCCGAATCTCCTGAATGAATCCCCGCAAGCTCGATGTGCTCCATTATCGCCGGTATAAATGCGTCGGTGCCGTCTGATATTGCGTCTGCTTCGCTCTCGATTGCGTTTTCCAGGAACTTGTCGATGAGTATGGGCCTCTCCGGCGTTATCTCCACCGCCGCCGCAACGTAATGCCGCAGCATCTCCTCGTCGTGCACCACCTCCATACCTCGCCCGCCCAGCACGTACGATGGCCGGACAATAAGCGGATACCCGATTTTCTTCGCAAGCGCAAGCGCCTCCTTAAGATTACTCGCCATACCCGCCTCGGGCATAGGTATATCGAGCTTCTTCATCATATTGCGGAAAAGCTCCCTGTCTTCGGCGAGGTCTATCGCGTCCGGCGACGTCCCTATTATCTTGACGCCCGCTTTGGCAAGCTGGCCGGCGATATTCAGCGGCGTCTGTCCCCCGAACTGCACAATCACGCCATCCGGCTTTTCTTTCTCGTATATGCTCAGCACGTCCTCTACCGTAAGCGGCTCGAAATAAAGTTTGTCGGAGGTATCATAATCGGTCGATACGGTCTCCGGATTGCAGTTGACCATAATCGACTCATATCCTTCGTCTCGCAGCGTAAACGCCGCGTGAACGCAGCAGTAGTCAAACTCAATTCCCTGCCCGATTCGGTTAGGCCCGCCGCCCAAAACCATAATCTTTCGTCTTTTGCTGACCGGCACCTTATCCGGCCCGTTGTATGTCGAATAGTAATACGCCGCATTCTCCACGCCGCTTACCGGCACCGCGTCCCACGCCTCCACAACACTTAAGCCCGCCCGTTGTCTGCGAATCGCTTCCTCCGGCACACCCAGAATCTTGGCCAAATAACGGTCCGCAAAACCGTCCTTCTTGGCCTTTACCAGCAGCTTATCCGGCAACTGCTTCCCCTTGTATTTTAGAATCTCCTCCTCAAGCTTAACCAGTTCTTTCATCTGCTCGATGAACCAGTGCTTTATGCGGGTCTTTTCGTAAAGGGTATCGACTTTTGCGCCTTTCCGCAGCGCCTCATACATAACGAACTGCCGCTCGCTGGTCGCGGTGTTGAGCATTTTCAGCAATTCATCTAACGGCAGCTTGTTGAAGTTTTTCGCAAAGCCCAGCCCGTGTCTGCCAATCTCCAGGGAGCGAATCGACTTCTGGAACGCCTCCTTATAGTTCTTGCCGATGCTCATCACCTCGCCGACCGCCCGCATCTGCGTGCCCAGTTTGTCCTCTATCCCTTTGAATTTCTCAAACGCCCACCTCGAAAACTTTACAACCACGTAGTCGCCCGACGGCGTATATTTATCCAGCGTCCCTTCACGCCAGTAAGGTATCTCATCGAGCGTAACGCCCGCCGCCAGCATCGATGACACAAGCGCAATCGGGAAACCGGTCGCCTTCGATGCAAGCGCCGATGAACGCGACGTTCGCGGATTGATTTCAATCACCACCACCCGGTCTGTCTTCGGGTCGTGTGCAAACTGGATGTTCGTCCCGCCGATGACCTCTATGGCGTCAACAATGTCGTAAGAGTGCTTCTGCAGTTTTTCCTGCAGTTTGGCGTCAATCGTCAGCATCGGCGCCGTGCAGTACGAATCGCCCGTATGAACGCCCATCGGGTCAACGTTCTCAATAAAGCAAACCGTAATCTTCTGTCCTTTGCTGTCCCTGACGACCTCAAGCTCCAGCTCTTCCCAGCCCAGCACCGCCTCCTCGACAAGTATCTGATGCACCATGCTGGCTGACAGGCCCCTGGCCGCAATTATCCGGAGTTCCTCGACGTTGAATACCGCGCCGCCGCCGGTCCCGCCAAGCGTATATGCAGGCCGAATAATTACAGGATAGCCCAGCTTCTCCGCAATCTTCTCTGCCTCCTCAACGCTGTATGCCAGTTCACTCCTGGGCATATCAATACCCAGCTTGTTCATCGTCTCTTTGAAAATCCCTCGGTCTTCCCCTCTTTCTATTGCGTCGATATTGACACCGATTACCTTGACGCCGTATTTATCCAGAACGCCCTCTTTCGCAAGCGCCGACGAAAGATTAAGCCCCGTCTGTCCGCCGAGGTTCGGCAGCAGCGCATCGGGCCTTTCGGCCTCGATGATTTTGGTCAGGGTAGGCACATTTAGCGGCTCAATATAAGTAACGTCAGCCATTCCCGGGTCGGTCATAATCGTCGCCGGATTCGAGTTGACTAACACGATTTTGTAGCCGAGTTTGCGAAGCGCCTTGCACGCCTGCGTTCCTGAATAATCGAACTCGCACGCCTGTCCGATTATGATGGGGCCGGAACCAATAATCATCACCTTCTTAACGTCATTACGTCTGGGCATTGGGTTTTTCTCCTTCCTTGTAAAAGTGCTTTTTGTCCTTGCTTTGGCGAAGCTTTGGCGGGTAAGACTATAGGAAAAAAGCCGGACTGTCAAATAAGAAAGATTGGAGGAATTTCCGCTTGATGCCGAAGCCTTAGCGGCGGATTTTACCCTGTCTCGAAGTCGCAACTAAGCCGTGCCTCGAAGCTCCGCGAAATACGAGCTGCGGGCAAAGGGCGCTGATATTACCCAGCCAAACCCAAGCTCAATCGCCATTTGCTTCCACCAGTCAAACTTCTCAGGCCGGATGTATTCGACGACCTCAAGCGAATCCTTCGACGGTTTGAGATACTGCCCGATTGTCAGCCGGCCGCAGCCGACATTTCGCAAATCTTTCAAAACCTCTTCGACCTCATCATCCGTTTCGCCAAGACCTAACATAATCGATGATTTCGTCGGGACGCCGTCATACGATTCTTTCGCCAGCTTCAACAGGTTCAGTGACCGCCGGTAGTCGCCGCCCGCCCTGGCTTTTTTATACAGCGAAGGAACGGTCTCGACATTGTGAGCAAATACAAACGGCTGTGCCTCCGCGAGAATCTCAATCGCCTCGGTTTGACAATCGCGGAAATCAGGCGTAAGGATTTCGAATTTGACGCCGGGACATTGCCTGCGAACTTCGTTGATGCAATCGCGAAAATGCCCAGCCCCGCCATCGGGCAAATCGTCGCGGTTGACGCTGGTAATCACCAGATAACGAAGGTTAAGCTTTTTTGCCAATTCCGCTATCCTGCCTGGCTCGGTTGAGTCAGGCGGTGACGGTTTGCCTTTCGCAACCGAGCAAAATTTGCAGCCCCGCGTGCAGATATTCCCCAGAATCAGCACAGTCGCCGTGCCTCTCGCCCAGCATTGGCCCCGGTTCGGGCAGTTGGCGTTCATACATATTGTCTCAAGACCAAGCGAACTCACAATATCGCTTGTCTTGTTATAGTCTCCAGCCGCCGGCATCGGCCTTCTTAACCACTCCGGAAGTCGTCGTTCGTATTTCGTATTTCGTATTTCGGGCTTAAAATGCTGCGTCAGAAGTTGGGACAAATGACTTTTTATTTCATCCATTGGGTGTTTCTTGCCGGTTTCGTTGAGGACGGAAGTCATTTGGACGTTTTCAAGACCGCACGGCACGATGCAATCGAAGATGCTTAAATCGTTTTGTATATTTATCGCCATCCCGTGATATGTAATCTGCCTTGAAACCCTCACACCGATTGAGGCAATCTTCTTGTCACCGACCCAAAGTCCCGGAAAACCCTTTCGTCGTTCGCTTTTGATGCTAAGTTGTTGCAAAAGTTCAATCCCGATTTGCTCAAGTGTCCTGATATATTCGTTCACGCCTAAGCGCAATTCCTGCAGATTCAGGATTGGATAGAAAACGAGTTGACCGGGATTATGGGCCGTTGTCCCGCCGCCCCTGCGAATCTCAACGACATCGATTCCCTTCTCAGCCAATTTGGTTGGCTCAATAAGCAGCTTATTCGCGCTCTGCCTCGCACCTAACGTAATCACCGGCTTATGCTCGACAATCAAAACCGTATCGCCGACTTCATTTTCTCGTCTCTGCTCCACCAATCGATGCTGCATTTCCAGCGTCTTGCGATAATCCTCCAGCCCGCAGTCGCGTACCTGAATTGGCTCGCAACGAATTTTACCTGCAAGTCCTGACATTCTTATTCTTTCGCGATTGTCGTCTGTGCCGCGTGGAACATTCTTATCCCGCCGGTGTCTAACTGGAGGATTAGCCCTTTTTCAGGGTCAATGCCGATGCAGTTGCCGCTGAACTTCCTCCTGTTGTAAATAAGCGATACCCTGTGTCCCAACTGGGTGCTCAATCGCCGCCATCGCTCGATAACCTCCTCTTTGTTTTGCTCTGCGACGTCCAGCCAGTGTTCAACCGAGGTAAGCAGCCGTTTTATCAGTGAGATTCTGTCGATAGCACTGCCTGTCTCAATATCGATGCTTGTTGCGGCCTGCCGCAATTCCGCGGGGAACGATTGTTTTTTCTGGTGGCAGTTAATCCCGATGCCTATTACATAGGCAGTATGTTTGCCTGGATTCTTTGACTCGACAAGAATACCTGTGACTTTTTTGCCGTTCAGAATAATATCGTTAGGCCATTTGATTTTAGCTTCTGGCTTTGCGCATTTGCCTACGGCCTCAGCCGTCGCCACTGCGCAGGTAAGCGAAAGTAACTCAGACGGGACTTTGCATTCGGTCAACAGGATTGAGCACAGCACACTGTCGCCGCGGGAACCGAACCACTTGTTGCCGCCCCTGCCGCGTCCGCTTGTCTGCTCCTCCGCGAGCACCACAAGTCCGTCGTTGTCTTTGTTTTTCGCGTATTCAGCAGCAACGTCATTTGTGCTCGCCGTGCCGCTGTAAACGATGACCTTTTTGCCGATGCGTTCTGTTCTGAGATGCGATTTTATCTTGTCGGGGTCAAGCGCGTCCTGCCCCGGCGCCGCCTTGCTCACCTGTCAACTCCGATATCGACTGCCGTCGCCGAATGCGTAATTGCTCCCACCGCTATCCGGTCAACCCCACACTGAGCAATACCCGAAACGTTGGCCAGCGTAATATTGCCCGACGCCTCCAGCAACGGCTTGCCTTTGCCGCACATCTTGTTCTTCATCTCCACGGCGTGCTTCAACTGCCACTGACCCATATTGTCCAAAAGCACAATGTCGATTCCGGCTATGTCGAGAACGTAGTTGAGCTGGTCATCGACGTGGTCAACCTCGACGGCAACGAATTTGGCGTGCTTTATTTTCCTCGCCTTCTCGATTACCTTTCTTAACTTTGGCTGAAAATTTCTCCCTAACTGCGCAAGGTGATTGTCCTTAATCAGTATCCCGTCGTAAAGCCCTAACCGATGATTGTACCCGCCGCCGCACCGCACCGCGTATTTTTCCAGTATCCGCCATCCGGGCAGTGTCTTTCGCGTATCATATATCTTCGCCTTTGTCCCCTGAACCGCCCTGACGTATTTGCGGGTCGTCGTCGCTATGCCGCTCAGCCGCTGCAGGAAATTCAGCACCACTCGTTCCGCCGAAAGTATCGAACACAGTGGCCCCTTAATCGTCGCAAGTTTGCACCCGACGTACGCATGCTGACCATCCTTGACAAATACCTTTAATTTGAGCCGTCTGTCATACATCCGAAGCAGTTCCTTTACCACCTGCATCCCGCAGACGACTATCTCCTCGCGGGAGACAATGTCGGCTTTGTCTCTGATGTCGTCGCCGAACAATAGCTCGCTTGTCATATCCCCGCCGCCGAGGTCTTCCTCTGTTGCCAGCTTCAGCAGAGGCCGCACCTTGTCAAGTTCAAGCTTCACTGTATCGCCTTTCGTCTTAATTCTTGAATCTTTTCAGTTTCTTCGCCGCCAGGTGGTCGCTTTTCTTCTTCTTTGAGTCCAAAAGCACTAATTGCGGCAGCTCTTTCAGCTCTTTGAGCCGGTCACGCAAAAAGGCGGCCCGCTCAAAATCCAGCGACTCCGCCGCCTCCAGCATCTCCTTCTCAATGGCGCCTGCCAGCTCGACCTTCTCGAACTCGTCCGGCTCAAACCGCACCGCCTCCCTCGCGGCCTTCCTGGCCTTTAGCTCCAGCGCAAGACCCGAACGTATTTCCTTGCGTATCGTCTCGGGAGTGATGTTGTGTTCCTTGTTATATTGCAGTTGTATTTTACGACGCCTCTCCGTTTCGTCAATAGCTTTTTGCATCGACGCGGTGACAATATCCGCATACAGAAATACCGTCGCGTTGACGTTTCTCGCGGTCCTGCCTATCGTCTGTATCAGCGACGTCTCGCTCCGCAGGAAACCTTCCTTGTCCGCATCTAATATCGCAACCATCGACACCTCAGGCAAATCCAGCCCTTCCCGCAGCAGATTTATCCCCACCAGCACGTCAAACTGCCCCAGCCGCAGGTCTCGCAGTATCTCCACCCGCTCTAACGTCTCAATCTCACTGTGCAGATACCGGCACCGAATGCCCTTTTTTGAGATATACCCTGACAAATCCTCCGCCATCTTTTTCGTCAGCGTGGTAACCAGAACCCTCTCGCCGGCCTTGATTCGCTTCTCAATCTCGCCAAGAAGATGCGTTACCTGGTCTTTCGCCGGATGCACCGTAATCTGCGGGTCAATCAGTCCCGTCGGCCTTATGATTTGCTCGACTACCTCCTGATTGCACCTCTCCATCTCAAAAGGCCCCGGCGTCGCGGAAACAAATACGACCTGGTTCCACTTCTCCGCAAATTCCTCGAATCGCAAAGGCCGGTTGTCCAAAGCGCTTGGCAGCCGAAAACCGTGCTCAACTAATACCTCTTTCCTGGACCTATCCCCGGCCCACATCCCCCTAAGCTGCGGAATCGTTACGTGCGACTCATCGATGAACAAAAGGAAATCCTTCGGAAAATAATCTATCAGCGTATATGGCTTCGCCCCCGCAGGCAATCCCGCCAAATGCCTGCTGTAATTCTCTATCCCGCTGCAATACCCGACCTCCTGCAGCATCTCAATATCATACTTGGTCCTGGCCTCGAGCCGTTGCGCCTCCAAAAGTTTGGCCTGACTTCGAAGCTCCATTAATCGCTGCTGCAACTCCACCTTTATCCCCTCTATCGCACTAACTAATCGCTCCCCGCCCGTAATGTAGTGCTGCGCCGGATAAACAAAAACCTGCTCCTCCTGGGCCAGAATTTCTCCGCTGACAGGGTTTATATAGCTTATCCGCTCTATCTGGTCGCCGAAAAACTCAAACCGAATCGCAAAGGACTCGTAAGATGGATATAGCTCCACCACGTCCCCGCGAACCCTGAACTTACCCCTCTGAAAGTCAATATCGTTCCTCGCGTATTGGATGTCCGCCAGCCGACCTAAGAGTTCGTTCCTGTCAACGGTGTCCCCGGTTCTCACGCCCACAACGCTTGCCTTGTAATCCTCCGGGCTGCCTAAACCGAATATGCACGACACCGACGCCACGATAATACAATCCTCGCGGGTTGACAAACTCATCGTAGTCGAAAGCCGCAGCCGGTCCAAATCCGCGTTCTTCGACGCATCTTTCTCGATGTATATGTCCCTCTGCGGTATATACGCTTCCGGCTGATAGTAATCATAATAGCTCACAAAATACTCAACCGCGTTTGCCGGGAATAACTCCTTAAACTCCTCATAAAGCTGTGCCGCTAAGGTTTTGTTGTGCGATATCACAAGCGTCGGCCGATTATACGCCGCTATCACGTTGGCCATCGTAAACGTCTTGCCCGACCCCGTCACACCCATCAGCGTCTGAAGTTTTTTGCCCGCGCGCAGCCCCTCATTCAGCCGGCTTATCGCCTCCGGCTGGTCTCCCGCGGGCCTCATAACGCTATTTATCTCGAACTTCGCCATATTTGGCCAGACTACCACCCCTTTCCAAACCTCTCGATTATACCCCCGAAACCCCTCGCGCTCAACAAACACCAACTCTGCCAATCAATCCCTCAAAATTTCTTCCCCAGGTCTGCAACCGATATAATCTCAACGCCTTTACTCTTTAATTCCTCCATCACTTCATTTTCCCCCTTAAGTCCCAATGCCTTCACCGCATCCCGCAGCAAATATAGCTTAATGCCTCCTTGTTTGCTCAACTGTTCCATTACCTGGCGCACGCACAAATCCAGAGGCACACCGAAAACCACTACCGACTTCGGCCTCAAAAACTCCACAATCCTCGCTGTATTCGGATTGCTAAAAACGTCAAAATCCTCCTTCCGTATCACAATCTGAAACTGCTCCTTCCCCGCCAGTTTTCGCAGGTCGCTGTCGTTCATCCGCTCATTTGGCACAACGTCAATCGGCAATTCCCCAAGATACCCAACCCGTTCGCTGCCCGGCTTGCCCGCCATACAGTGCGCCGGAAAACTACGTGTGAAATCCGGCTTGTCTGAAATCTCTTTATTGCCTTCCCTGTGCCAGTCCGTCGATGCTATTATCGAGTAACCGTTCTCGAGCGCGAAACGCCTCACCTCGCTCACGCTGTCAATTATCCCCTCCGCGCCGGCCACATAAAGTCGCCCCTCAGGCCGCATAAAATCATACTGCGTATCCACATCCCAAAATACCGCTTCCTTCTTCATAATAGTCCCCTTTCCAAGCCGGACTAACATAATTAGCTGTGTCCGCTTTTGCAAGATATTATTTCCTCATCCGCAAAAATCCGTTAAAATGCCCCGAAACGCAGATTGGCTGGAATAAAAAGCTATGAAAACCTACAGAAAAGAAATCTGGTTCAACACACCCCGTCGCAGGGACTTTATCAATATCACCCCGCAGGTTGAGCAGTGCTTAGCCGAATCAGGCGTCAAAGAAGGACTTTGCCTCGTCAACGCGATGCACATCACCGCCTCCGTCTTTATCAACGACGATGAACCGGGCCTCCACCACGACTTCGAGGTCTGGTTAGAGAGACTCGCCCCCGAAAAACCATACTCGCAGTATCGCCACAACAACGGTGAAGACAACGCCGACGCTCATCTCAAACGAACGATAATGGGCCGCGAAGTCCTCGTCGCCGTAACAAACGGCAAACTCGACTTCGGCCCCTGGGAACAAATCTTCTACGGCGAATTCGACGGCAAACGGAAAAAACGCGCCCTTGTCAAAATCATCGGCCAGTAAGCTTGCGCCGAAGCCGGGATAGAAGCTATGATAGAAGTCAAAGCCATAAGCAAGTCCTTCAAACGCAGGGGCAAGAAACGCAAGGGAAGATTCGAATCTGAGCCGGCAACCGTTGGTTCGGTTGTCCACGCGCTAACAGATGTTACATTCACCGCCGAGAAGGGGATGATACTCGGACTGCTCGGGCCGAACGGAGCCGGCAAGACGACGCTGCTTAGAATCCTCTCCACTGCACTGAATCCCACAACGGGAACCGCGACGTTCGATGGCATTGACATCACCCAAAATCCGCTCGAAGTCCGCAGGCGAATAGGTTTTTTATCCGACAATACGGGCCTTTACGGGCGACTGACCGCACGCGAAATGATTGAGTACTTCGCAAGACTCCACGGTATCGAAAACCACAAGCTCAAAAGGCGCATCGACGAGCTAATCGACCTTCTGGCAATGAGAGAATTCATCGACAAGCGAAACGATACGCTTTCATCGGGTATGAAACAAAAGGTCTCAATCGCTCGCACGCTCGTCCACGACCCGGATGTCATTATGGTTGATGAGCCGACCACGGGGCTGGATGTCGCAGCCGCCGATGCCATTTTGCAGTTTATCGATTCCTGCAGGACAAAAGGCAAAACGATTCTGTTCTCAACCCATCATATGCACGAGGTGGATCGGCTGTGCGATAACGTGGTAATGCTGAGACAGGGCCGATTATGCTTCACGGGGACGCCAAAGCAGATGCTGGCGCATACGGGACAGACGCATCTGGACAAGGCATTCTTGACACTTGCCGAGGCAGTGGGGTAAGCGGGATGCGAAATGTTCTTACGGTATATTTAAAAGAGCTTAAAGAGGTTATGCGAGACCGAAGGACATTGGTGTTTATGTTCCTGATGCCTACGATAATCGTGCCCGTACTGATGAATGTGCTTGTGGGATTTACGATGCATATGGAGAAAAAGGCACGAACGGAGACTTTGCGATACGCCATATTCGGCGAAGAATATTTGCCCGAGCTTGGCGAAGTATTCGAGAAGGAACAGGGGTTTGAGAAGGTCAACATCTCCTCTCCAAACGATATCAATACGGCGATTGCGTCTGAGGAGATAAGATTTGCGATTGTCATCCCGGAGACGAGCCGGCAGCAGTTGGAAGAATCGAATCAGGTAACTATCCGGCTGTACTACAACAACGCCACGGTCGCAAGTATGGCCAGCACCAGAGCTGCCAAGGCAATCCGGGTGATAAGCGACCAATTGCGCAATGAACGTCTCACAAAACTCGGCTTCGACAATAAGCAGAGCCGGAATAATCTGCTCAATCCGGTCACCATTGAAGAGCACGGCACCGCAAATATGCGAGAAATTCTTGGCGAGCGTCTTGGCGGAATGCTGCCGTATCTGTTCATAATTTTTTCTTTTATGGGGGCGATGTATACCGCTATCGATATAGGTGCCGGCGAGAAGGAACGGGGAACGCTTGAGACGCTTCTGCTTGCGCCGGTCCCGCGATGCCAGATTGTCCTCGGTAAATTCCTCGTTCTGTTTACAACGGGCGTCACATCGGCCCTGCTTTGCCTGACAAGCATCGGGCTAATACTGTCCACAAAAGGCAAAGAAGTAACCGGCGCTATGCAGGAGGTTCTCAGGTCCATCGGCGTTATTGATTTTGTGCTGGTCGGAGCAATGCTCATTCCGACGGCAGCAATCTTTGCCTCGCTTTTACTGTGTATCTCAATCTACGCCAGAAGTTGCAGGGAAGCAGGCTTCTACTGCACACCGCTGAACATGGTTGTGATTGTCCCCGTTGTTATAGCGATGCTGCCGGGAATTGAATTGAACTGGATTACAGCTTTGCTGCCGGTTATGAATATATCGCTTGCGATTAAAGAGCTTCTAAAGGGGACAATGGATTATCTTATTCTTGCCGTCATCCTCGGCTCAACGTTTATAATTGCTGGCGTGCTGCTGGCGTTTACGACTTGGTGGTTCGGACGTGAAGCGGTGCTGTTTAGGGAATAATAAATTGCGGAGATGCAGCTGACCCGTGGCTTTGGTTCTTTTCTTAATCCAGGTCTTTGTCATTTCCTTCTCCGGCGCGATACAGCCGGGGCCGGTAACCGCTACCGCCATAACAATGGGCGCCAGAAATCGATGGGCAGGCGTGCTCCTGGCGGTCGGTCACGGCATCATCGAATTTCCGCTGATGATTCTCATCATTCTCGGCCTCGGCTCAATCTTCCAAAAGACCACTACCCAAATCATCATCGGCGCCGCCGGCGGTGCAGTCCTGCTCTATATGGCTGCCTCGATGTTCAAAACCTCAACGAAGCAAATTGCCCCCAAAACCGGCGCAAAGAATGACAAACCTGTTATGGCGGGAATTGTTCTAACGGTTTCCAATCCCTACTTTTTGATATGGTGGGCTACGGTGGGACTTGCGCTGGCGACCGACGCAACCAAATTCGGCCTCTACGCCTTCGCACTTTTTGCAATAGTTCACTGGCTTGTCGATTTGCTCTGGGTTACGGCACTGTCGCTGGCCAGCTTCCACGGCACTACGCTCTTAGGCCCAAAAGTTCAGCACATCGTCCTGAAAATCTGCGCCGCAGCAATGCTGCTCTTCGGCCTGTTCTTTATTTACAACGCCGTTTCTCTATTGATTCGAACAACGACCCCCGCCTAATCCTGCTCATCTCGCTGGCCTTCAATAATCTGCTTTACACTGTACTTCGACAGCGCCTCACGCTGCGAATCAGCCACCTGCCGCAGGCCCGCCGGCACATTTGCTGACTGACCAAAACCTGCCTGAGCGATAGCCGCGGCGATTTCAGACAGCTTCATATTCGCAGGGGCCTTCGCCGGCAGGTATCCCTCCTTTGGTTCGGCCGCCCGCACCAGAATACCTGTCGAGACAAGGTGCGACAAAAGTTTCTCCGCAAATTCCGCCGGCATATCCAGCCTGTTTGATATCACTGCTGCTTCCACCGCTCCCTCGCCTGCTTCAAAGGCGGATGCTATCTCCCCGACGATATTCATAATTGTCAAATCACTGGCGATAAAATACTCCTCCCGCTTATGCGCCGCTGCAATCTCCGCGGCGTCCAGCGTGCTCAAATGCTGTGTCGTAAACGTCAACTGCAGGCCGAACAAAACTATAAACCAGCTAAGATAAATCCAGAATATGCCCAACGGTATCAGCCCGAGGGCGCCGTAAACTTCGTTATACGGAATGAACTTTACCACGTACAGCTTGAACCCCCATTTTGCAAATGTCCACACCAAAGCCGCAACAATCGCTCCCCATACCGCCGCCCGCGCCTTGACCCTGGTGTTCGGCAAAAGTAAATAAAGCAGGAAAAATCCCGCAACCGACGCTAAGTATGAAACCGCCACGGGCGTCGTGTGCGAAAGCACCGTCTTTTGCAGCTCGTTTATGGCTGAATACTTCGTCGCAACATACATCGCCGTCGCCAACAACAGCGGCCCAAGCGTCAATATCGCCCAGTAATTGACTATCCTGTGAACTATGCTCCTGCCTCTGCCCACCCCCCAGATGCGGTCGAACGCCCCTTCTATCGTCGACAGTAGCAATAGCGCCGCCAGAATGATAATTATCGCGCCGAGTATCGCTATCCTGCCCTGGTTGAACCCAGCGAAGACCTTTCCAACTATCGCGTCCAGATTGTCCGTCAGCTTTATCGTGGAGTTGGGATTGGCAGGGTCCGGATACTCGATTGTCGCTAAATGCAACTGCGTATACACCGCGTCCTTAATCTTCTGCCCGGCGTCCTGATAAGTGGGAAAAAACTGAAACACCATCAGCATCACCACCGCCAAAGGCACAAGCCCGAACATCGTATAATACGACAGTGCCGCCGCCTGCTGCCCCGCTCGGTTCTTTCCCAACAGCCGAAAACAGTGAATCCACAGTTTTACCTGGAAAACCCAGAATCGTCCCACCCTGCCCAACTGCGCGCTCGGCGTCGATAAAAGTTTATCAAACATCTCGCTTCCCTTTCAATACTTAAAACTCTAACAAAAAGAAGTTTAGCCACAGAGAACACAGAGGTCACAGAGAACTTTTGAGCCACAAAAATGCACAAAAAGCTCAAGAGTGGTAAAAACAAAAATCATTTAACCTTTTGTGTCTTTTGTGCCTTTTTGCGGCCATAAGAATCAGTGTAAATCCGTATTAATCCGTGTCTAAATATCAACAGCGTCAACCCGTGTCTTTTTCATTATGATAGACGCTCTTAGTTATTTCTACCTCGGCTTTATGCCGGCGGTTGGGGTTAATTCCAGATGCAGCTCCATATCATTTATCGGCCTCTTTACCCCCCAACTTTATGTCCGATATTATCGCCGTCAATCGTGGCACGGGCTTCCAGCCCGTGCAAACACGGCCAGGATGGCCGTGCCACAGACGCAAACCTTCGACGATTGACGAAATTTATCCGCCAACGGCGGACGAGCCGGGCTCGACCGACCTTTCCTTCGTAGCGACAGCGAAGGAGGAAGCGTAGGCGGATTTTGGATTTGTGACTTGTGATTTTAATAAATTCTCTGCGCCCTCTGCGTTCTCTGCGGTGAAAAATCGGCATTCGACAATCGAAAATCGTCAATTTTGTCCATTTTTCTCTTGACATTTTCACCTGTTTCGTTTATAGGAAGTTGCGTTTAATTGAGGAACTGGGTGATAAGGCCACACCTTCTCAACTATTCTTTGTCGTGGCTGGTGTTTGTCCGCGCGATGTGACCTTTGACCCCCTTGTTCCCGGAGAGAAAATGATGCTGGAGGAGTGGCGAACTGTTAATATGGAGGGGGGGGCAATTTAGGTAATCTATCACTCCGTTTTCAAAACCTCCTCTTAACAAATCAATCGCATCTCATCCCTCGCGCCCCGCCCTTATTACCTCACCAATTGTTTTAAACGCGCATTTCCGCGCACACACTAACTACACTTTTTGAAGGGGAAGAAAATGAAAAATGTAAAAATTTGTATCGTTATTACTATTCTTTCGTTTTTCCAACCGTTATGCTTTGGAGCAGATATCAATCTTGAGATCAAAGCATATATGTCCGGCACTTTAGCAAATGGAAAAGTAGGTGGTCTAGCCTTATCTCCTGACGAGCAAAAACTATATGCGGCATATTGGACAGACAGTTCATCTGAACCCATCGGCGTATATTCCACAAGTAGCTACTCACTCATAGAGCCGGTTACGATGTCTTACGGAACATGTCATGGCGGCGTTGCTGTCTCAAATGATGGAAGATACATTTATACGCCAAGCTACTATCAAGGAGTTCTTTCACGTTTTGACACATACAATAGCAACTCCAGAACCGACTTACCTGCCGGAGAGTGGCCGAGCTGGATCTACAAATCTCCTGATGGAACAAAACTCATTGCCTTTTCTGGAAAAGATGGCAGACCGTATGATATGGGCAACGACCGTATTTATGTATACGACATATCAAATGAAACGTTCTCTACTATTGGTTCTATCCAGATGCCGGATGAACCACGTGTTAGCGGAGCATTTTCAAATGATGGAAAATATATTTATGTCCCTACATATCAACGCCAATCCGCCACAGCAAGACTTTATGAAGTATCTATTGTTGGACCATTAGAAATCAACAGATACCTTGAATTCTCTGGAAATGGCCTGCAAGATGTTGCCGGAAATTACGACAGCTTATTCGTCAGTGACAGTGTTAATCAGAAGATATGGATGATTGATAAAGCAACTTGGTCAATTACCGATTCTATCGACCTTTCCTTTCAGCCCAACCGCGTAGTTTTGCATCCAGATGGACAAAATTTGTTTGTTGCGGGTGATGGAATTATTTCAGTTTTTGACATTACCACAAAATCTTTAAAATCATCACTCACAAATATTCCAAGTGTTATAAACAATATTGTGCTGACTCAAGACGGTTCGCTGGCATATGTTTCGTACGTATCTGGTGATATTGGTGGAGGTATTGCGATAATTAGCGTTTCCGAACCGGCCATTGCGGCTACTGTTGACATAGACCCAGATACGCTCAATCTTCAGAGCAAAGGCAAATGGATCACCTGCTATATCTCCTTCCCAGTGGATGTTAATGTGGAGGATGTCAATTCCAACACTGTTTTACTTAATGGCACAATTAAAGCCGACTGGACGTGGGTTGATGAAGAAGTGCAAGTTATAATGGCAAAGTTCAGTCGGTCAGCGGTTCAAGCTATGCTTCAACCTGGGCTGGTTGAACTGTCCGTTAGCGGAAAACTCAATAACGGAACCGGGTTTCAAGGCAAGGATACAATTACCGTTATAAATCAAGGCAACCCATGCACCAAGTGCCCAGCAGGTATGGTTTGGGTTTATATTAACGACCCCGGTGTTTCCGGTCATGAGGGCTTTACCGGTGAGATGAGCAAATATGAGACGACCAATTCTCAGTATTGTCAATTCCTCAACGCTGCACTTGCTTTCGGTGATATAACCGTCAGCGGTAACAATGTTCTTGGCGCAAGCGGATCTAATAGCGGAGAGGATTTTGTTGGTCAGGTGTATTATAACCTCGCGGGTCCGGGCTATACAGACTATGGAGCCACCAACGGTGGGGCAACACGGATACATTACAGTGGCGGGGTGTTCAGTGTTGACAGCGGCTTTGAGAACCATCCTGTTACCTATGTCAGCTGGTATGGAGCAACAGCTTTCTGTAACTATTACGGCTATAGATTGCCTACCGAGTGGGAATGGCAGGCGGTAGATGATTTTAACGGCAGCTATACCTATGGTTGCGGGACGAGCATAAATAATAGTATTGCCAATTATGTAGATTCAATCCACCCTGATGGCACGACCATTGTTGGTGCTTTCGGGACGTATGGGTATGGGTTGTGCGATATGGCAGGGAATGTATGGGAGTGGACAAGCAGTTTGTGGGATTCACCACAATATGCTCTCCGCGGCGGCTGCTGGAGCTACCCCGACTACGGCTGTTCTGTCTCGTTCAGGTACAACTGCGTCCCGGGCTACGAGAGCTTCGGCTTCGGTTTTCGGGTCTGTCGTTGAGTGTTTCTCTTTCTGGATTTGAAATAAAGTTCTTACGTGGTATCTAAAAGGGCTGTGAGCTTACCGCTTGCAGCCCTTTTTCTCTTTCATTCTCGGTGTGCTCTGTGGCTAAAAATAAATAGATTTACTCTGTGGATTCAGTGGCCTACGCGGTGAATAATCCACAACTACTTTCCCTTCCCCGCCTTTTCCAGAAGCAGCTCAAGCCCCGTTTGTATTGCCTGCTCCTGAATCATCTTTCCTATGTCGAGCTTTGGATGTCGCGGCGTCCCTTTCACGTATGCCGTCACTCTCTGTGCGCCTGTCTCTTTGCCGACCTTGACCACTTTGCCCATGCCGGTAATCGGCAGGGTAATACTGAGGTTCTCGATTTGCTTGTCCGGGTCTAAAGGCACGATGCCGCCGAAGTTGATTGGCATACTGCCGATATCCATCTGCATATTCGTGTATCGCACGTATCCATCCTTGACGGTGAACGGCGTCGGGTGAATCGTCATTACATCCCCGCCCGACCCGCCGGTCGCCGCTAATATCGCACCTAACAATCCCGTCGGCTGCATACTGACCTGCGTGAGCGAAATCGTCCCCGCGATATCCACGTTCTCAGGCACGCCGCCGATTATAGGGATGACCAGCTCGTTACAGTCGAAATTAGCAAGTCCGTTTGTGTCCCTCGCCCCCGCAAAGACCGGGTTTATTCTTGCCAATAGATTGTTCATCATTTCGTCGTTGACCCGGACGTTTTTGACAATGTGCATCGGCCCCGGTGTCCTGAACAGCGTCGGCTTTTTCTTAAAGTCCGCTGAACCTCCGAAATTGAATTGTCCGTTGTTCATTGTTGTCGCAAACGGCTTTATCGTCAAAAATCCCTTGTCCACATTTATATCCACAATGGTCGCGCCGATATTCAGACCCATATACCCCGCCTTGTCGAAGCCCATCTTCGCCTGGGCGTTCAGGTTCGCAAGCATCGCATCCGTCTTGCCCGTCGGGTACCGGCTCGCAAAACTGATAGAGTCTTTCCTCTTGCCCTCCATAATCAGCTCGCTCGGCATAAAGGCCGAAAGCATATTGCTCAGCATCTTCCAGTCATAATCAAGCTGCGCGTTTCCCTCAAAGCTGCTCGTTTGCCTCTCAACCTTCTGCTGGATTTCGCCTTTAATCTTTATGTTCGGACTTGTAATCTCCGTCTTGTTCACCGCCCAGTTTTTCGTCGTCGGATTCACCTCGGCATCCAGGATAATTGCAACCGGGTCCTGCATAAACGGCTCTTTGCCGGGCGATTTCACCAGCAGGTTCGCTATCTTCGTCGATTCGGTCGTCACCCTGTAGCTGCCGTCCTTGAAACCGACCGTTACATCCGACTCGACCACGCCCCCGAGCGTCACGTCCTTTGAAATCGCCTTTGACATCACAAGGTATGGCTGCACCCTCGCAAGGTCCACGCCTCTGGCCGAGGCCGTGAGCGACACCGTCTCTTTTGTGTCTTTGCTCATCGGCAGCCGGCCGTCCTTTACGCTGAACTGTCCCAGGGTGGTGGCGGCCTTGAACTTTTTTATCAGAAGCACCTGCTTTGCCTTGTCGAGTTCGGCCACAACCTCAAGCGAAGCATTTGGCTCTGTTATATTTATATCCGCCGTCGGGCTTACCCGCAGATTCGTGATATTAGACGAGTTGACTATTATCGTTGTATTTTTGTTGTTGCTGAGCAGCCCTTTGCTCGAAACATGCCCGCCTAAGTTGTATTTGCCTAAATCTGCAAACTGGCCCAGTTCGCCTGAAAGTTTCGCCAGGTCTATCTGTGCATCGTAGCTCAACGATTCCACCGTGCCCGAGCAGTTCACATTTGCAAACGAAGACGTTACGTCCGCCTTGTCGAACCTCACCTGCTTGCCTTCAGAGGCAATCACCGCCTCCGCGCGAATCGGTTCAGAAATCGCAATCGGCTTGCCCTCTACCATTCCCGCAAGTCCGTCGATGCTGACCTGCCCGGCCAGCTTCTTGTTACCTCCTTCAGACAGCGTCTGCACACTGCCGACTAATCTGCCTCCCGTCACCTTCGTCTTCTCTTTTATCCCTAATGTCTTCGGCAGTTGCGATACAACGGCCGGAATATCACATTGCAAATCCCCTTTCAGCTCATACTTCGAATCCGCCGCTGTAAACTCCCCTAAGCTCTTGACGCTCATCGGCACGGTCCCGCTCGCCTGCACCTTCGCCCAGTCCGTCACAATGTCGAGATTCTCGACGTTTATCAGGTCTCCATTGCCCTTAGCCCGCACCCGTGCAGCCAGATTGCCCGTCTTTAACGTGTCGCCTTTCAACGGTGCGCCGCCCACCTCCAGCCCCTTGCCTGTCACCTGCGTCTCAATCGTCTGCAGTTTCCCGTCGTCAATCGCCCCGTTAATGTTGGCAGATATCACCCCTTTGGCGCTTATCTCAATCCCCGCAACCGCCAATATCGATTCCAGCGACCTCAGGTCAAGCTCGTTCACCTCAATCGTGATATTCCCAGCCATCCCTTGAAGACCCCACCCCGTCCTGGTTGATGGCGTCGCCTTCCCTCTGGCGGTTATCGTTGACTGGCTGCCGCCTTCCTTAATGGCGGCGTTCAAATCAACGCTGCTCTGCTCGCCGACAGGCCGCAAATTCACCGTGCTGTTTATCTGCGAAACCTCCACCGCCCCCTGGTCGCCTTTAATCTTCACGTCCCCGTCCTTGACAACGAGGTCTATTCTTTTAATCGGCATCCCCGCCCTCGACTCCGTCCTGCCCTCCGCCTTTTGCTCCGCAGCCTGCTTCTGCTTCATCTTCTCAACGTCTATCTCTACCCTCGGCTCATCGATAATCGTCTCGCCAAACGATAGGTTCCCCGCCAATAGCGCGCCATAGTGCGGCCGGGTGGAAAATCCCTTCACCGCAACCGACACGCTCTGGGCCTTGTCTTTGAAGCTCAGCTTGCTTATGCTGATACCCTTCCACCAGCCCATCGACAAATCCGCAAAATCCAACGCACCCGCACCCGACGCGTTTGCCTTGGCTAATATGAACCGCCGGCCGCTTTCACTCGACACATACGCAGGCACCACAATTGCTACCACTATGACCAGGAGCAAAAGCAAAAACACCACTATGCCGGCCGTTATTTTCAACGCCTTTTTCCTCGGTTTCTTCTCAGCGGTCACTTTTTTATTTTCTGCGGGTTCCATAAAACAATCCCCAAAATCGAATAAATCTCAATTACGCCCCTCGTTCGACAATTAAGAATTGAGAATGAAGAATTGAGAAACGCTCCAGCGGTCGTTTTTTGAATTCTTAATTCTTCGTTCTAAATTCTCAATTCTGGTTCTAACTCTGCATTATCTCATCCGACTTGTGCTTTACCACCTGGTCTATCTTGTCGGTCTCCTGCTTTGTCATATCGTCGAGCTGCTTCTTGCCATTCTCAAGGTCGTCTTCAGTTATCAGCTTGTCCTTTTCTTCCTTCTCAAGCTGCTTTATCGCGTCTCTTCTGATGTTGCGAACGCTCACCTTCGCCTGCTCGCCCAGCCCCTTCACCTGATGCGCCAACTGTTTCCGTCGTTCCTCGCTCAATGGCGGCACACTCAGCCGAATTACCTTGCCGTCAACCATCGGTGTCAAACCCACCTCGCTCGCCAATATCGCCTTGTCTATATCCTTTATCGACCCTGGGTCAAAGGGCTTAACCAAAATCATATCCGGCTGCGGCGTCGACAACGCCGCCAGCGCCTTCAATGGCGTCGGATTGCCGTAATACTCAACCTTTATATTCTCGACCAGTCCCGTGGACGCCCTGCCCGTCCGCACGCCCTTGAACTCATCCTGCAGGACCTCTACCGCCTTTTTCATTTTGCCTTCGCCGTCTGTCACTACCTGCTTAACAGGCATAGCTTGTCTCCTGACATCAACGAATCACTGTCCCTACCGGCTCGCCGCGAATCGCCTTCGTTATGTTGCCCTGCTTGAAGATGTTCAGCACAATTATCGGGATTTTGTTTTCCCGGCACAAGCTTATCGCCGAATGGTCCATCACGCGCAAATTCTTTTCCAGCACCTCCTGATACGACAACTTGTCAAAAAGCTTCGCCTCGGGGTTTTTCTTGGGGTCGTCGCTGTAAACGCCGTCCACCTTGGTCGCCTTTATCAGCAAATCCGCCTCAAGCTCCGCCGCACGCAGCGCCGCACAGGTATCCGTTGTGAAAAATGGATTCCCCGTTCCTCCCGCCAGAATCACGACCCTGCCCTGCTCAAAATGCCTCATTGCCCTGCGGAGTATAAACGGCTCGCACATCGCTTCCACATCTATCGCGCTCATCACCCGCGTCGTTTGCCCCATCTTCTCCAGCGCTTCCTGCAGCGCGCAGGCGTTGATTATCGTCGTCAGCATCCCCATATAGTCCGCGGTATTGCGAGGTATCTGTGTCTTTTCAGAAAATTTATGCCCCCGAATGAAGTTCCCCGCCCCCACCACAACCGCCACCTGCGGCCCAAGTTTGCTCACCTCCGCAATCCTCGCTGCTATCGACTCAAGCTGCTCCCCCCCAATTCCGAATCCCCCCTGTTCGCAAAAACTCTCCCCTGATAACTTCAACAGCACCCGCTTGTACTTGCTCTCCGCCATCTGTCCCGTATCCTTCCGGGCCGACAAACCCACACCAGACAATTCGCTACCCGACGTCAAACCGCACGAACCGTTTTATCTTCGCCGTCCCACCAGCCGACTTGGCCGCCTCGGCCAGCACCTGTGCCACCGTCTTGCTGTCATCCTTGACGAACTTTTGCTCAAGCAGGCAGTTCTCCTCATAGAATTTTTTCATCTTGCCTTCGACTATTTTTTCCACAATGTTGGCTGGCTTATTCTTCACCTGGTCGGCGTAAATACTCTTCTCCTGCTCAATCACCTTCGGGTCAATCCCGTCTTTATCCAGCGACATCGGCTTGGTCGCCGTAATATGCATCGCCAAATCGGCCCCGGTCCGCTTCATTTGCTCTGCCTCGGCCGTCTTGTCGTCGCTTGCCTCTGTCTGCAGCATCGTCCCCACTTTCCTGTTGAAGTGGACATACGTGCTTATAAGCCCCGGCCCATCGAGTCGAAACCTCGCGTAGTCACCTATTTCCGTCTTTTCGCCCGTTTTGCTCACCAGCTCGGTGACAACGTCCCTCAACTTCTTTCCTCCCACCGCTGTCTCCAGCAGGTTTTCAATCCCCTCATCTTTACTGCACGCCATCCCGTACTCGGCGACCTTCTCCGCTGCCGCTTTGAAATCGTCGCTGTTGGCGACAAAATCCGTCTCACAGCACAGCGACGCTAACACCGCCACCTTCCAGTTGGCGCTTGCCTTGCTTACCACTAATCCCTGTGACGTCTCTCGCTCCGCACGCTTGGCCAGCGTGGCCAGCCCCTTCTTCCGCAATATCGCAATCGCCTCCTCTACGTCGCCGTTGGCCTCTGCAAGCGCCTTTTTGCAGTCCATCATCCCCTGACCGCTCATCTTGCGAAGTTTCACTACCAGCGAAGCCGGAATTTCCACCATTTCAAAAGCTCCTGCTCAAAAACCGTTCCGTTTATATTGTCTTCAGTTCCTATGCCTGTAGGCCTGCCTCTGGCTGGCCACCGCTCGGCTGCGGACCTGACTCAGCCGCTCCCCCCGTCTCCTCAGTCGCAACCGGCTCTGCTCCCATCTTATCCGCACGAGCCAAAACCGTCCGCCTCGGCCGCATACGCTTCGGATGCGGCGAAATCTCTTTCCGAACCGATACCATCGTCTTGCCCTTGGCCACCGCCTCCGCAAGCTCATTCAATATCAGGCTTATTGCCCTTATTGAATCATCGTTCGCAGCTATCACCACATCCACTGTATCAGGGTCGCAGTCCGTGTCGATTATCCCAACCGTCGTAATCCCCAGCTTCTTCGCCTCTCGCAGCGCCAGGTATTCCTTCCGCCCGTCAACCACTACAACGGCGCCGGGAAGCCGCGACATCTTGCGTATCCCCTCCATGTTGCCCTTAATCTTGCGCAGCTCCCTCTTCAGCCGGGATGCTTGCTTTTTGCTCTGGCTCTCAAGAGTTCCCTCCTGCTGCATTGCCTCAAGCTCGTCCAGCCGCCCAACTCGCGACCGTATCGTCCGGAAGTTCGTCAGTGTCCCTCCGAGCCATCGGTCCGACACACAGTGCATCCCGCACTTCGCTGCCGCCGCTTCCACCGCCTTCTGCGCCTGTCGTTTCGTCCCGACAAACACAACGTCCTTGCCCGATGATACCACGTCCGCCAACAGCTTCTTGGCTATCACCAGACCCGCAAGCGTCTTGCGCACGTCAATAATGTGTATTTTCCCGCGCTTGCCGAATATGAATGGCCCCATCTTCGGGTTCCAATGATTCGCGCTATGCCCGAAATGAACACCCGCGCTTATCAGTTCTCGTGCCAGCTCTTTAGCCACAAAAACCTCCAAAAACCTTCATTTAACAAGCTACTACCACTACCAAACTAAAAACTAAAGCAGTAAGCTTAATCCACGCCCCACATTATGTCAAGCACTTTTAACGCATTCAAACCCCCGCTTATACTCGCCGCTTGCTCCAAAGTCCAGCTAAAAATTACCCCAGGTGTCTCTTGCGGTCCGCAACTGACGCGAGGTTTACCCGCCAGTTGTTGGGAGGGTTAATCCCCGCCTTTATGGCGGGCGTCGTCCCAAGCGAAGCCCGATTTATCGGGCGGTGTCGAATGACCTGCTTGCCCCGGCAAGCTTGCCCTGCGAAGCCAGTATCGGCGAAGTAGGGTCGTTGGCCGGGGGCATGCCTTATGCCGGAGTTCTCAAATCTCAAAGTTGCAATCCAAAAATTTGTCCTGAGCTTGTCGAAGGATCCGCTAACGCAAATCTGCAATTTGCTCTCCCCTCGCCGCTGTTCTCCCTTTACTGCCGCCCTCCCTGCTGATACTGCATCATATACTCCTCTAATGTCATCGGCTGGGTGCCGCCCCTGTCCGTCGGCGACCTCGTTGGCGTGCCACGCAACGTTCGCCGACCGCCAAATATGCCCTCGCTGCTGCTCCAGGGACGCAATGCCATTTTCGGCTTCTTCTCCAGAGTCTTTATCTCGCTATACCTCGCACGCAGCTCCTCTGGCCAGTACATCAGCTTCGCCGCCACCCTCTTTATACTCGCACCGTCAAAGCTGTATAGCATATCAAAATAGTGCCGCGACTGAAGATTTTTGTCTCCAGACCAGTCATTTATCGCGACCAAATCCACCAGCATTGCGCCTGTTGTGTAATCTATCGTCTCCGGCGCCTTCATATCCTTGTTCTGCTCATTCGGCTCAACCTTTACCTCCTTGCCTATCACCTCGCCTCGCTTCACCATAAACTGCTCACTGTGCCAGTAGCCAAGCGAATACTTGCAAACCTGCACGTCCGCCGCTTTAGCCGTCTCCTGCACGTTTACCGGGAAGAAATACAGCCGCTCAGGTATCGTCACCGCCTCTGTAATATCAGAGAATCCACTCCACAATATCACCTTGTTGTCGCGCGCCGCGTCCTCTGCACGCTCCTGCCCCGTCCCCGCAACCGGATTGAAGACCCCAAGCCGGACACGGTAACGATAACTGCCCCCAGGATGGGCCGTGTCATCGTGCGCCCAGAACACAATCGACGCTCGCAGCTTGTTGACGTCCTTGTCCCCTAACAATATCTTGTCCATATCGTCATATATCGCCGAATCGTTGGATGGCTTTGTGACCTTCTTCGGCTGCTCCGGCGCCGTCGGCTCCACACGCCGCTCTCGCTCTGACCGCGTCCCTTTCGTCGTCGGGCTGCGAGACGGACCCGCAGGGCCCGCAGGACTAATTCCAAGCATCTTAAAATAGTCCGCCTCACCGCCGCCACCACCACGCCCACCTGGCTCGACGGCGGGGCCCGCCGGCGTCCTCGAGGGCCTTCGCTGGTCTCGCTCTGTCCGCGTCCTGTCCCGCTCCGTCGCACGCCCCTCCTTCTCCGCTGCTATCGCCTCCCGCCTCTCCTGCGCCTCCTTCTCTCGCCTGTTCTCCAAAAACTTGCTGTGCAGCGCCGGCGGAAACCACTCCTCCTCCGCCGACGCTATCTGATACGGCTCTGGCTGCAACAAACTAACCTGCGTCCGTGGGTCACTCAACTTCAGCAGACGAACCATAACCCCACCGCTCGGCAAACTGTTCATATCCTCTATCACCCTGAAATCATCCCTCCGTGGGTCTATCTTCGCACGAGGCACGTCCTCCCACTCGCCCCACTCCCCGTCTGCTCCCAGATGCTGCCTCTCCAATTGAACCGCTGCAAACACAGGTCTCGCCAAGCCCCCGTCTCGCCACTCTTCAGGCAGCTCTTTGCCTGAAAAGCACTCCTGAAAACTGTCCGCCAGCGCACCGCCGTCAAAACTGGCCTGGACCGTCACCAAATCTATATCGTTCGCCTCATACGCCGACTGGTCGCGGACGTTCTCCAACGTAATCACCGTCGTCGGCACGTATGCCGCGGCCCTTATGTGCTCCACCGCCACGTCTTTCACCTGACCTACCTCGGGTATCCGATACTTCTTCTCAAACTTCATCTCAACCGAACTCGGCTCAGGCCAGACAACGTTCATATCCGCATCCAGCGAGCAGGACATTTTTGCAATAAAGACCGGACTGCACGGTTCATAAGTCTTGTTCATCTTGGCTGGAACTTCGTTGAGCCGCTCCTTTATCTTCTCCGACTGCCCCTCAATGTATATATCAAGCTTACCCGCAGTAAATCCCCGGTTATCATACGTAAATACGTTTGGACTCAGCAGCACGTACCGAACCAAAACGTAAGCGCAGGCCAGCCCCGCAACCACCAGTATTGCCTTCTCAATATGCTCCTCAAAAACGTTGCCACGTTTTTTGAACATCATGTCGAAACCCCAAACACAGATTCCACACGGGCTAAGAGCCGGCCGCGGCCGTCTGAGCAGTCTTGGTGCCCGAATCCGGCTTTATTGCCTCATAACCCTTCTTGTAGAAGACGTATTCGCAAACCAACTCGACTTCAACGACGGCATCTTTACCGTATCGATATCGCAGATGCTCCTTGTTGTCCAAATTAATCGGAGTAATCCTTGACTCCAAAATGCTAATCTCATTGTGCTTGAAGAGCTTTTGTGCCTCCTGTCCGTTATATCCTGCAAATCGATGGACCTTTGCAGAGCACAGTTCCTTCATAAAAGGCATAATCCCCTTTGTGCTTAACACCGCGACAACACTGAAGTGCACAACATCAATATCTGCGTTGCTTATTCGTCCCGTGCACGCCTCTGTCAACTGATCCTCTATCTTAATCACATATTTTGGCCTGTCCTGTGACCTTTTGCCGGATGCCTGACTTGAAAAGAGCTTGTCCGGGGATACAAATCCTATACGCATTATTCGTTTGACGTTCGAGTTTAAGACGTTACTCGAGCCGGCATTGAGGACATCGACCGTCGAAAATACGTCCTCAATTATCCAGTAACCCAGCTGCCAGAACCAGCAGTCCTTTACGCCGTCTTCCATATTGGAATACTTATATTTCTCCCAGAAACCGTATCCGCTCACATCGTCGGTATTGGCATAAACAGAAGCAGCCCTTGCCCTTGCCTGACAAATCTCCTCAGTAATCCTGTCCTGCTCCAAGCGAGAGGCCCCCCCGCCCGATACACCGCCATAGGGTGCCCTTGACGCCGAAGCCCCTTTCTGTCGACTCTCCTTCAACTCTTCCTCGCTGGGACATTCTTTGGCGTTGACCTTCGCAACCAAACCCTCAACACGCTGGCGAAATTCGTTCCCGAATCTGGTGAACAACTGTGCCGAAATATCCTTCGGCCGCGGGAACACCTCGTAACTAAGCAGCTCTCGCTGCGCGCTCTGCACCGACAACGACTCTATCAAATTTGCGTCCCGCTGGTACTCCTCATGATACCGCCTCTCCACGTCCACCTGTCCAGCCGGAATCGCGCTGCCCGCCAGCGACTTTACCTGGTTACCCATCGGCATGCTTTCCTTGTTCACCTTTTCCCTGAATCTGCTGCCCATAAGCAAAGCCGCCACCAATACAAGCACACCCGCCAAAGTTATCACCGCCGGCAAAAGCAATACAGAATATGACCGCAAAAACCCAAGCCCTTTCAGCGATCCTTTCAGTTTGGACAAATCAATCTTACCCATCATTCAAAACTCCGTCGCCTCAGCACCCGCCTTTCCATCCTCCGCAGTATCACTGCTGCGAAGGATGACCGCATAATCAGCTTCGGCGTGTAGCATCGGCGACACCGCCTTGCTAACTTGCACATCCTGCTCCTGTTACCCCGATATATCAGGATAACACGGGCAAACACTACGCCATAAATGAGTCGCCCGGCACGTGCTCAAATGTCAACGGACGGCTCCTTTTTGCCGCTGCCGCCCTTTTTATCAGCCCCACTGCTGCCAGGACGTGGTGCCGGCTGCGCTCTGCCGCCCGTCGGCGGGCTTGTCGCCTGAACAGTAGCTGCCGGCTCGGATGGCTTCGGTGCATCCTTCCACTTCAATTTTATATTCAACACAAACCACTGGTCATTCGTTTGATATACCGCCTTGCCCTGCTTGTCGGTAACCTTCTTTCCTGCTTCATCCACGGCCGCAACCTTGCTTATAACCTCCTTGGTCATCGGGTCAATGAGCACATCCTCCCCTGCTGCGTTCTTTCCCCCGACCTGCTTTCTGATTCCAATCCCCTCGGGCATTTCTTCCGACATATCCACTACACCCGTCTTAAGCTCAAAATTTTGTTTATCCGCCTTTTTGTAGAGCTCATACGGACTATTTCCGTCAAACATGGAGTCCAAATGCATCAGGCGAGTTACAAACCCCCACCTGTTCGGGTCGTTGAGGACCCCCACTGGGTCCAGCAGCTCTCCAATATCCTTATAAGGGCAGTAACCTGCAATGGATACGACGAATCCGCGCGCCTCGGTCTCCGCTGTCTGTCCTGGTGCCCCCTTCCTGCCGCGTCCCGCAGGCGCATACTTCGATGTGGCCGCCGCGGACATCCCCATAGACTCAAAATATGCCCTCTCGTCAAAGGTCGCCGTCTCAGACCCTCTTGATTTAGCTCTATGCCCAAAACCCGTAGTCCCAGACTGCGCACCAGCCAGGTCTGTCGTATAATAAACCGACATTTCCGTTAAAAATACCTGCTTTCGCTCCTCCCGCCTCGTCTCCTTGACCTTCTGCACATCGCCATCGGCAAACGCCTTATACAGCTCCGCCTGCTCCGGATTATTCCTCTCGTTCGGCAGCGCCTTGATTATCATCTGATGCACCTCTGGCACGACGTCCCGATAATTGAATAAATCAAATTCCCGCTTTATCGCAGCCGCAAATACGCTCGCCTTGCTCTTCTCCGCCGCAATCTCACCCTCCACCTTCCTCGTAACGTCCAGCACGCCTTTTATCTTCTCCCTCACCGCCGACCTGTTGCGATAGCTCGCCTCGTCGATAAGCGTCCTGGCAAACGCTAACACCGATACCGCCAATACCAGACACGCCGCCGCCACAAAGTATTTCGCCTTCCCTGCCCACGCCATTGTCCTCGCTGCGCTCCGCGGCAAAAGATTGCTCTCTATCCGCCCAAGACCCAGCCCCTGAACCGCCAGACCGTATACAATCCCAAAATCACACACGCTTTCATGAAACTTCGCCGCCGATACTGCCGCATTTATCCCGACCTGTTTGAACGAATCAGGCCTCTCTATCGGCATCTGCAAAGATTGTTGTAGGTACTGGAGCAGCCCCCTCATTTTGGTGCCCCCGCCTAATGCTATTACCCTCGTCATCTTCACGTTTGGATGGGCAGTGCTGTAAAAGCCCAGCGAACGCTGAATCTCCGCCGCCAAATCCGTAAACACCGGCTTCATCGCCTGCAATATCTGCCTGGCGTATTTGCTCATCGGCGCCGTCCGCTTGAGCTTCTCCGCCTTCTCAAAACTCAGCTTAAACGTCTCCGCAATCGCTTTCGTGAAGGCATTGCCGCCCATCGGTATCGTCCGCTGCCAAACGTCGGATTTGGTGGCTACAACAAGGTCTGTATTCTCCGCCCCGATATTGAGCACAACCGTCGCCTTCGTATCCGAGCTGGTCAAATCGGGCCGGTCGAACACGGTGTAGTTGTAAAGCGCCATTGGTGCTATTTGCACGTATGATATCTGCAGATTCTCCCTGCTGAAGTGCTCAAGCTCCGCCGTCACCACCTCGTTCTTTATAGCAAATATCCCTACCTTCGCCTCCGCCGCCCCCGCCTTCGTCATCAATTGCCAGTCCCAGCACACCTCCGCGATGTCAAAGGGAATTTGCTGGCTGGCTTCGAACTTTACGATTTCGGGGATGCGTTTTTCCTCGACGGGCGGGAGGTTGACAAAACGTGCGAAACTGTTGGCACTGGGGACGGCGATGATGATTTCGTCTTTGCCGAGGTCGTTCTGCTGGACAAACTGGCGAAGGGTGAGAGCGACAAGCTCCTGCTTTTCCTGCTCTTTGACGCCGGTGCCGGAGAGGATTTTGCCGTGCTGGATATGGTCGAAACCGATAACCTGAAGTGTGCCGGATTCGTTGCTCAGCCGAAGCGCCTTGAGCGAGGTATTGCCGATGTCGATGGCCCAAACCGACCCCGTTTTTTCCGCCATAATCTGCCTCCCGTACTACTCTGCGAAGTAGCGAAGCAAGAAGTGTTCCGCTACTTCGCTACAAATCTCGAGCGTCAACTCGCACGGTCAACCGAGCACCCTTGTAAATGTGCACACAGGGCAATAGTATAGCATATTATGAGAACCTTTTCCATATCTACTCTTGGCTGCAAGGTAAATCAATATGAGGCACAGCAGATACGGGAATTCCTGGAGGGGCTGGGCCTGTCGGTTGTCGAGCCAAACGCGAGACCTGAGCTTGTCGTCATCAATACCTGCTGTGTGACGGCAACGGCGTCGGCCAAGAGCAGACAATATATTCAAAGAGCCGGGAAGCTGAGTCCCGATGCCATAAGGGTCGTCTGCGGGTGCCTGCCGGCGATGAAAAGCCGGGAAATGACCCTATCAGGCGGCAACAACATTCGTGTTGTCAGTAGCCGGGATGAGTTGCCGGCAGTGCTGACTCAAATCGTCGTCGGCGAAAACACCTGTATTAGAGCAGAAAACAGCAGGCAAATCAATGATGATACGACAGGTTTGACTAATTTTCCCAGATTGCCGTTATTAACGAGTTTCAAAGGGCATACGCGGGCGTTTCTCAAGGTTCAGGATGGGTGCGATGGCCTTTGCACCTACTGTATTGTACCGAAAGTCAGGCCTGATGTTCATAGTAAGCCGATTGATGAGGCGATTGATGAGGCAAAGCAACTTGTAGCGGCCGGGCATAAGGAGATTGTGGTTACAGGGGTCTGTTTAGGCGCCTATGGGCGCCAAACAGTGAGGAGAAACTGGATCCCCGACAGAAGAGCCAAGGAAGCAGCCCCCGACTACGACATTCGAGGACAGGCAGTCGAGGACAGGCAGGAAAATAGGAGACCAGAAGACCCGGCTTCGCCCAATGGCTACGCCGAGGCAAGCGGAGGACAGACCCTCCTTCGCCAAGGGCTACGGAGGGCGGGGGACAGAAGACAGAAAACAGAAGACAAAGAATACGATGAACAACGAACATCGAACGTCGAACGTCCAACATCGAACAAGGAGGCATTATCAGTATTGTTGGGCAGGTTGGCGGGGGTGGAAGGGCTTTACCGGATACGGGTGAGTAGTTTGGAGCCGGGGGATATTAGCGAAGAATTGTTAGACGTGTTTTGTAAGCATTCGAATATTATGCCGCATATTCATTTGTCGGTTCAGTCGGGGTCGGACAATATACTTAGGCGGATGGGCAGGCAGTATTCGGCGGCAGAATTGCGGGAAAAAATTGCACTTATCAAGAGCCGATTAGACAGGCCGGCCATTACGTCCGATATAATTGTTGGTTTTCCTGCTGAGACACAGGAGGATTTCGAGCAAACGGCTGAGTTGGCCAAGTGGGCGGGATTTTCAAAGATGCATATCTTCCCATTCTCGGTGAGAATGGGGACGCCAGCTGCGAAGTTGAAAGGCAGAGTAGCGCCAGGAGTTATAAAAGAACGTGCGGAGATTCTGCGTAAATTGAGCGATGAGCTTGGCCGGAAATTTAGAGAGCAGTTTATTGGAGAGACGTGCGAGGTGCTGCTGGAAAACACTGAACCACTGTCAGGTAGATGTGAAAGATACTTTGAAGTCGAAATAAAAAGTGGAACCACGGATTGCGCGGATTACACGGATTCATTAGCCACAGAGATTTTTAGCCACAGAGGACACAGAGACCACAGAGAAAATAATGAAAATCAAATTGTTACTAACTTAGTGCCTTCGGGCCTTAGTGGTAAAAATCAAATTGTCCGAGTTAAAATCACGGCGGCGACGGAAGAAGGAGCGGCGGGGGAAGAAGCCGGATGACAGAGGAGGGGCGGGGAAAAACGGTTGCTGAACCCTATTATTCCCGAAATAAATCCCTAAAATTGCAACTGAACCTTCTTGCTTATGTTCTCACCGTTTCTGAATATTTCGAACTCTATTACTGAAGGATGTGTTTCGTTTAGCCAATTCCCAAAATAGTTTTGGTCGATCACTTCTACACCGTTTACTCGACGTATCACATCCCCACTCAGTAAATCGCTATTAAATGCAGGAGAATCTTTAACGACAGCAAAAATATATACGCCTTTGTTCGACCCAACTTTTCTGCGAAGCTCGTCTGTTAAATCATATAAGTGGAGGCCTAATCGCCCGGGCTTTACCTTGATCCAATAGGTAGCCATATAGTCATATCTAGTGCCGTTTCTAAAAAGGTAATATAACTTTTTATAATTGAATCTTTACATAAGTCTCTTATTTTCAATGGATTCCCGCTTTCGCGGGAATGACAAAAGCGATACTTTATTTTTAGAAACGGCAC